>OGPK01000103.1_pt1 | contig 99119 bp, 94 predicted proteins | sample 1552921 | NCBI WGS metagenome assembly OGPK01 (sample SAMEA2580264, study PRJEB22360) | human gut metagenome | biome: human gut; feature: human-associated habitat; material: faeces | place: Denmark | collected 2008/2010 | reverse complement strand
GAAGCACACGAACAGCTTTATCTGTATCTTGCCCATTACCACCTTTTTTCCAATTATAATCAGCTTTTTTATTAGTTCCAACTTTATTAGGAACAAAATAAGGACCAAATCTAAAATCAAATTCAGTAATAAAATTATCAGTATTAGCTTGGTCACCTATAAAATAACATTTATCTTGAATATTATCTATTGTAATATCAGAATGATTAACACCTTTCTTAAGAAGATAAACACTATTATAATTTGCATTGCGATTTACAATAGCTACATCTCTAACAAATGTCCATATATCACCAAAGAAATTTAGAATACCACGATAAACAGCAGGATAAGTATTTAAATTACTTCCATCCGCATTATAATTTCCTAATGCATAATGGTCACCATTTGTACTACCATTACCAATATTATGTTCAGCAGTCCAATAAGTTTGTACAATAGGATTATTACTATTAAAAGCTACCAATCTATCCCAATTTAAATTTGTAACACCAGCACCAAGTCCTCCTTGTTTAAATCCATCACTAGTTAAATTAGTATTTAATGCAGCTTGATTATTAAAATTAGCATATTCAATATAACAAAGAGCTTGTAAAGCACAATATTCAAGATAATCAATTATTGTAATCCAATCACCACGATTAGCACAAAATTCATTAGCTTTATCATAACTAATTCCAGTTCTAGATCTACCTTGTAATTTAGTAGCAGCAACAGAAGAACTTTTATTTCCTCCTAAATATCTAGTATCATCATGTTTAATACAAGCACTAAATACTTCTTCTTTACCATCTTCTCTAGTTCTAGTCATAGTTTTAGTATGACTTATAATAAAAGGATGAACTCTAGTAAATGTTCCATCAATATTAAAATCACTTATCCAAAGTTGATATTTAGTACCAGTATCTTTAACACACATATAAAATTCTGGAACTCTTACCCCAACATCGCCATCACTTCCATCAAGAGGAGGAATAAGACCATTTTCAAGAGGTTTAGCCCAACCCGTAGGATTAAGGAAATAACTGATTTTCTTTTCATTATAGATACAACCTTTAAGTCTATTTTGGATAGGAAGTTCTCTATGAAATTTAGCATTACCAATTCTAATTACATCATTATCATTTTTAGTCCATTCTATACCATAAGCAGCATTTTCAAAAGTAGGAATAAATGCAGAAGAACCCCAAGTAGGATTACCATCTTCATTAATATAAAGACTATCTCCTTTAGATGCACCTTCTAAATTAGGTAGATGTTTAAGTCCTTCTGCAAGTTCATTTAGTATATGCTTGTTAAATCTTAACAAGCCATTATACATCTCTACTAAATTAAAATTCATGTTAAGCTTGTTCTAGAGCATCAACTCGACCGTTAAGAGAATTAATATTATTAGTATTTTGATTAACTTTAGTTACAAGTCCTTGAAGAGCAGCAATTATAGCATCGTTCTTAGTATCATTACTAGCTTTCATAGCATTAATCGCAGCAACTATATCTGTATTTGCTTTATTAATAGTAGAATTAACAGTATCAAGTTTATTACCAATAGTAGTTTTCATACTATCAACAGCAGCTTTAATACTATCTAATTTAGCATCAACTTTATCAAAACGACTATTAAGAAGAGTTTGAGTTTCATCTGATTCACTTTTATGTTGATTTTCAAACTCATTAAATTCAGCTTTAACCATTTCATGTAATTCAGTAATCTTTTGACTAATCTCATCAAGATTAACTATAACATTATTTTCTCCAAGCTCATCATGTTCTTTATTACCAGAAATACTAAGTTTAAGATTATTAATAAGTTTATTAATAGCATCTAACTTATAATTAACTCTTTTATCATCTTTCATATCTTTAGAATTTAGTTTGTTACAAATATAAATTATATTATTAATAACAAGTAGTTTAACAATATTATTAACATTTTTTAATTAAGCAGTTTTAGAACTATTAATACCTAGATATTTAGTCCAAGTATAATGTTTACGTTTACTAATATAATTAAGATTATCATCATTGATATGAGCTTCTTCTTCAAAACTTACATCTTTATACGCATCATGTTGTTTAATATGAAATAGTCTTATAATAAGATATTCAATACCATACCATATATAGAAAAAGATATATAGCATCTCTTTCATTTGTTCTGTATGAATAGATTCATGATTAAGTTCTTTATTACTTAATTCTCCTTTAGTAAATATAATACCAAAAAGATTAATAGCTTTATAACCATTAAAAGGAAAATGTTTAGTCTTAATAACTCTCATAACTTTACTATTTTGAAATTTAATATTGTAAATATTTATGTACATCCATAGAGCCACTTTTTAGGCTCATAGTAAGACTTTTATTCAATCGTGTATAACTAATCAGCTAGGCTTAAAACTAGCCAAATTTGGCAAGCTATACTCCCCGTAGAGGATGGAGCAGGCTTGAATTAGTAAGTCAAACCTAGCTAATCAATCTCATACAATATCAACCAATAGTATTATCAATATCTTTATAACCAACTCCAAGTTTCTTTAGAATAGGACTAACAACCCAACTCCAAAACACAGGAGCAAGAATAGCACTATTAACAAGCATAATAGTATTATCATAACCAGCTGTAATATAAATACCAATCATAGCAGCAATACTTATAACTAATACACATCTTTTTTGCCAAGTAGGAACTTTATTATCACCATTAAAATAATCAATAGTTTTAATAATAATATAAGTTAGAACATTAACAATAAACATAAATCCAAAATCGAAATTACTAAGGATTCCATCTATAATTACATCAATAAATTTGTCCATACTAAAATTTAGATAAATAAAAAAGGGAACTATCCGAAGATAATTCCCTTTTATAGTTTTACAATAATGATTAGTTATTCATGTGGAAATATTCCCATACTTTATCACCATCAAAATCTACATCTTTAAACCAAAATGTAATAGCACTTTCAAACACTTTATTATCTATATTACCACCAAACCATTCTTCAAACAATTTAGCATAATCATGATATTGAGCGTTAATTGCAACATAAACATCGCAAGGTTCAACATCATTAGGCAATACTTCTTTATAGCGTTCACAAATCTCATGAGCTTTATTCATATCATATTTTTCACCAATATATTTCTTATTGTCTTTAACATGATACATTTGTTCTACAACTTCTTTAGCTTCATACTCATTAAAATGATAGCCATCGTCATTATATCCACCGCTCATAAGCATAGTTAAAATCTTTTCTTCTCGGTCATTTTTATTAGTAGAGCGACCATAAGTATCGTAAGTATCATAACCAATACGATTTCTCATACCACCTCTACCACCACGACCTCCTCGTCCTCCACGTGCATCAAGAAATTCACGAAATTCATCAAGAATATTTTGATTACCGCCACGACGATTACCAACATGGTAAGGTTGAATGTAAGGCATTTCTCTCATAATATTACTTTGTTTTTAAACTGATTAATGATTCTTTTAAAATTTCTAAATCAGTTTGATTAAGAGCAACAATTTTATTCACATAAGGAACTTCAAGAGATATAATACCTTTAGAAATATTACCGCCACCAATAAAAGGTATATCAAAATTAAAATTATCAATATTATTAATAACTTCCATTTCTTCATCAAATATACCTTCAATATCAATCATACCATCTTTATCTGCAATTGGTTTCAAGAACTTATCAAAACTATTAATATTATTAGTAATTGCTCTTTTAGCTAAAGGAATTAAAAGTCTTATAGCTGGAGAACTTTCACCCATAGATACTAATTGTTTAATAATATAATCTTTAATAACCTCTTTAACATTACCAATTTCAACCATAATATTACTTCTTTAAAAATTCTTCATAAGTTAAATTAGGATTAGTTTTACTAGCTTCTTTAAAAGCTTTAAACAATTCCATCTCTTTGTTAGTAACTTCAACAATTTTACTCTTAAGCAACTTAACAAGTTTAAGTTGTTCTTCAAGTAAATGTTTACCATCTTCACTAGCTTCGATTTTTCCTCTAACTAAATTAAGAACTTCTGCTTGAACCATACTTTGTAAAGCATTATAGTTATTTACATAATCTTGGTTACTAAGAAGCATATTTTGTTGTTCTTGTGTAAGTGGTGCAATTTCAGCATCAATAGCATCCCAAATTCCTTGAGTTACAACTTGCTGATTTTGAATTGTACCATTATTTGCATTAGGAATAGCATTACGACGATAAGCTTCATTAATTGCTTGTTTTTGACTTTGAAGAAAAGCAATTTGTTCATCAATGCTATTAGTCATTTTTTCACTAGGATATAGCAAAGGGTCACTACTACCTAGTATGAATTGATTAACAGGTATCATATCTCTTTCAATTTTATGTTCTTAATCAAACTTAGTAATATTACTGAGCAGGAGTTCCGCTAGCAGGTTGAGTAAAACCACATGGCAAACATCCATAAGCATTACGTCCAACTAGACCAGTAACAGTAGGTTCATTTGGAAGAGTAACTACACCATAGATAACATTACAAGTCTTTCTATCAATATAGTTGATACCAGCCGTAAACATCTTTTCCATTTCGCATTGGATAAGTTTATCTTGATAAGGACGAATAGCTTTAGTAACAGCTAATTCAGCTTTCAAATCAGATAACTCTTTACGGATATCATCATCAGCATCACGAGTATATTTGTAAAGATTAAAATGGTCAGTGTTATTTTTCTCAATAAGAGCATCAGTACGATTACGCCCATCAATGTAAACACCAAACAATTCACTATTAAGACGTTCTCTATCTTCAAAACGTTGATTCTGTTGAGTCAAAGCCCATTGATAAAGACCACCTTGAAGAGCTAAAGTATCTTCACAAGATTTTTCCCATGCTTGAAAAGCAGTAGGAGCACCGCTTCCACTACCAGCAGTAGCACCAAGTACGTTAATATTAGTAGAGCCATCTCCTAATACTCCACCACCAGCGCCACCTAATACACTAGAACGACGATTACCAAACAAAGCCCAAGCACCAAGTGCAGTACCGATAATACCAAGAGTTAAACCCGCATTAGCTTTACCGTTTACATCACGACGACTAACACCGTCACAATTCATTCCAGCACCATTATAACCCTCTGGAACAACTTTCACTTTTTCAATTACTTGCATAATAAATTAAGGTTTAAGTTAAAAAAATAGATTAATACTTGTAGTTTGAACTACATAATCCATAACACTTAAACCGTTATCTTTGTTTGGTTATTAACATTATTTTAACTTTCAATAGGACTATATATTGTCAATTCACCAATTTTGTTAAGTTTAGTATATTTTATTTCACCTATTGAAGTCTTACCATCATCAGCTTTACCACTTTCTGTACCAACATAACATTGAATAGTTTGTTGTCCTCTAAATTCAGAATTACCTGCAACAAAACCAAATCTAAACTCATAGTTATCAGTATAATTATCGCTATAAATAGTGTTATCTTCATTAAGTAAAACTGTATGATATTCATACGTATAGTTATCATCACTATTTATATTAAGACTTGGCTTATTAAGAGTTATAGGATTATTATTTGTATTGGCTTGGTTATTCCAAACTTTATATTTGTCATTAGGTTTATTTTCATACCAACAATAACCATCGCCATGAATAAATCCACCTCCACTACGAATTACTTTAATATTATCTAAACCAATAACTTTATCATTAATTGGATTAATTCTAAAATATTTTACTTCATTATTAGATTTAGTTATTCTTTTAACAACTTCTCCATACCAACATTCTTTATATCCTATATTATTATCATTAGGCATATTAATTTTACCATCAGCTAAAGGAAAAATATAATTTCCTCTAGTATTTACATCACTTTCATTATTACGTAGTTGCCAAGCTTTAACAATAACACCACCTTTATAAGCAGTACATTCAACAGTAACATGACCTCTACTCAAACTTCCATACCAATTAGCACAAAGATTCATTTTCATTATATCAGGCATTTTATCTTCAAGCTCAATCATAGATTCAATATTAAACATAACACATTCAGCACCAGATTGAGTATTATCTCCACCCCAATATAAATATGGTATTTTATCACTATTCCAAGACCAACCAACAGCTACATAATTTAAACTATCAATAGGAGAATTAACATAATATGATTTAGTATCCAAATCTCTACCATCATCTGTACCCCAAATATATCTAAGTTGGACACTAGTAAAATCACTAAAATGAATAACAGAAGTAGGCCAAATATGATTAGCACCATCATAAACATGAGCAATATTAGTTTGACCTACTGTCCGTTTCTTAAGAGGTTGAGCAATTCCTCCTTGACGTCCAAGAGTTAAACTCATTATTCATCAATAATATTATAAGTCATTCCAGCAACTGGGGTAAGAGTTGCATATTGGGTAGCAGTTCCTGTCCAAATTGGAAGACTAAGTTTATTATTATTTGCACTAGGCATAGTCATATTAACTCCGCATCCGTCATTAATAGCTTTTTGAATCTTATCAAGATTAACACTATTAGTAATAGTTTGATTTATTTCTTCTTTAAAGTTATTAAATGTATCATTAGTAACATATCCATTAAGCAAATTATTAATTTCTTCTTTATTATAAGTTTCAGATTTAGTATAATAATTTTTAAGTAAATTATTAATTTCTTATTTAGTATAACTATCAAATGAAGAAGTATCTCCCATTACTCTCCATTCACTACCATTCCAATAACAAATCTTTCCATTACGATATTCAATTTGACCAACAGCCCAATTACTACAAGTTACATTAGGAAGATATTCAGTTTCTTCACCAACCATACCTGTAAGTTTACATTTATTTAAATCAATAGTACCATTTTCAATAATACCACCTTCAAATACAAGTTCACAACCAACAGGCATTGTAATAGTTTTACCACTTAAATCAAAAGCATAACGAATAATATAACGAGTATTTTCTTCGTTAACCATATCCTGAGTAAGAACAGCTTTATAATTAAGATAAATATTATTCTTAACTTGAACTAGATTTTCTTCATTAAAATAATATTTAATATTATCTACTGAATTAACATATATAATGCCAAGTCTTGGACGTTCATCAGAAAGACAAGTATTATAAATATTATAATCTTCACTATTTCCATAGGCAACAGCCTGTCGAGGTTGAACTCTATCAGTAGGTTCTACAATAGTCCATCTAGTATAATAATTATAAAATCCAACTCCATCATGAACAGTCTTAACTCTAAGAACAAATAATTTATGATAAGTATCATAATAAATACCAGCAGTATTACCTAAATCTGTTTTAATAACTTCATATTTATCAGTATTAAGAATTATTTGACCATATTGTTCACAATAAGTATCATCAAGAAAACCATCAAATAAAAGCTGTTCTGCATTACTTGCATCATCCTCCACGGGGAGTAAGACCTTGCGAATTATTTTATATCCTTTACCACTTTTATATTCAGGCTCATAAGGTCTATCTTTAAGACTAAGACGATTAACGTTACAACAACCCGGACTTAATCTTATAGTAATATCTTCTTCATCGGGATAATTAATAATATTAACTTTACCATCTCCTGCAATCATTTGTTTAAGAGCTTCATTAAGCATGTCCCAATCAATAGTTCCATCAGCAATAGGAATTTTAGCTCCACTTTCTTCAAGATATTTCTCACTAAGAATTTTAGTCCAATTATCATCAGAAACCCAACTAGTTTCAACACCAGCTTGAAGATTACTACCTATATAACTTTCAGTTATAGATAGATTATGTTCAGCATCATAATAACTAATAGTAAGACTATTACGTCTAAAAATAGCAGGAACAGATTTACGAGTATTAACTCTAGTTCCTTGATATGGAATCCATAAATGATTAAACCTAGAAAGAACAACAGTTAAATCATTGTTTGTATCTTTGTCAAGAATATTTTGAAGATAAGTAATAGGAAATACTTTATCATAACTATTCTGACCTAGTTTTTCATATAGTTGTTTATTGTTCATAATTATGTGATTAATTTAAATAACTTTAATGAGTAAATAAACAATATAAGCATTAGCAATATTGTTATATTAAATAGTATTCTTATCATGGCTCAATTAAAACTCTTACATTAAATACTGTGCTATTAGAAGTCATAGTAAATTGACATAATATAGTAAATGAAGAAGTAGTTGTATTAGCAGTAACAATAATAATATTATTACTATTAGATACAGAAACACTATTTGAAGGTGTACTAACACTACTTAAAGTACAAGTATATTTACTGCCACCACCATCTTTATTTTCAAACCAAAATTGCAATTTACCAGCGTTCATTATAGAAATATTAGTAGGAATATATACATAAACACCAATAGGAGTTTTCTTAATATCATTATAACTTGCTTCTCCTTTATATATTGAATCTACATTTTCATTATCTAAATAAATAGGTAAAGCAACATTTTGACTAGTAAAATAATCATTTTTAATAACAAGTCTACCACGCATGGGATTTGCTCTTTGTGTTCCTTTTGTAATAACATTATGATTTAACCAATTCCATTCAATTTTATATTCTCTTGCCGTATTAGAATCATTTGCAGATAATTTAAATGTTATTATAATCATGCTAGCATAATTAAAAGCATTTGCAACAGATACATCACAATTAACTTTATTTGTTACATTTATATGCTCCGGATTATAATATACAGTTTCTGTACCACCAGAACCAGCAACACCATTCCAAGTCCAAGGTTGAGTTGTATATAACCTATAATAAACACTTATAGATATAGTATTAGCATCAGCAACTGTATCAATTTCATTAGTATAAGGATAACCTGTAAAATCTAATCCACTTCCATCAGGATTAGTACCATAATACTTAGTATGATATACTTTAGTGCCATAAGACTTAGCACCAGCAGATTGTGTAATATTAATAGATTTACTAACTCCACTATAAGTAGCAGTAACAGTTGTACTTCTACTTGTTGTAGTAGTTCTATTACTATAAGTAAGTTTACTACCGCTAGTAGTACCGCTTAATGTGCCATCTCCAGATTTACTTAATGTAGGACTACCATTTTCAGTTTCAGGAAAATTCTGTCCAACTCCATTCCAAGTATATTGTCTACTACGAACAGCACTACAAGTAATAGTAGAACTACCTCCAGCAGCAGCAATATTAGTAGGACTAGCAGAAATACTTACTGACCATCCAGACCAACTACCATAAACTTTACTACCTGCTCTTTGTTCAATATCACAAAAGTCAATAGCACCATTATAATTTGCAGTAACTCTAGTTCTTCTAACACTTGTACTAGTATTATTACTATAACTTAAAGTACTACCACTTAAAGTTCCACCACCACTTCCTGCACTAAGACTTGGAGTAGCATTTTCTGTTTCAGTTCCACCTGAACCTGCAACGCCATTCCAAGTCCAAATACGAGAACGAGAAGCACCATAATAAATAGTAACAGAACCGCCTGATGCCGCAACAGTATAACTACTAGCATTACAATATACAGACCAACTAGACCAACTACCATATGATTTACTACCAGCAGATTGACTAATAGTTATATCTTTAGTAGTAGAACCAATAGTAGCACGAATAACGGTTGATTTACTACTAGTACTAGTATTATTTCCATAAGTAACTTTAGGACTAGTCCAACTACCACTTCCGCTAACTTTACTTAATGTTGGAGAACCGTTTCCAGTTTCTGTACCACCAGAACCGGCAACGCCATTCCATGTATAACTTCTAGTTCTACTAGCACTAGTTGATATAGTAGCTGTTCCACCTGTTGCTCCAATACTAGTTTTATCAGCACTAATATTAACAGTCCAACTAGACCAATTACTATAAACTTTAGCACCAGCAGATTGTGTTATAGTAATAGACTTAGAAACACTATTGCTAGTAGCAGTAATAGTTATACTACGACTATTTGTTGTAGTATTGTTACTGGCAGTAACAGTTTTACCACTTAAAGTAAATCCACCAGCACTACCACTAAGTGTAGGTGTAGCAGTTTCAGTATCAGTATGTGTAGTACCAACTCCATTCCAAGTCCAAGTACGAGAACGAGAAGCATTAGTAGTTATCGTAGATGAACTACCACTCGCAGCTATCGTTTGCGTGCTTGCCGAAATAGAAACAGCCCAAGCAGACCACGCTGAATATACTTTCGCGCCTGCCTGTTGTGTTATCGTAATCGTTTTGGACAATCCTACATAACTAGCTGTAAGTGTCGCTGAACGGGCTGAAACGCTCTCATTTGATGTAAATTTTATTTGATTTCCACTAAGACTAGCACTACCACTAATACTAAGAGTAGGAGTAGCAGTTTCACTATAAACAGTACCAGTGTTATTCCATTTATAAGTTCTACGAGCAATATTAGCAGTAACAGTTCTAGTACCACCTTTAGCTTCAACAGTAGTTCCATCAGTTTGTAAATCTAATACCCAATCAGTATAAACTTTAGAACCAGCAGTTTGATTTAAAGCAGCACTAACTTCTTTAGTTTGTTTATTTTCTAAAGTAAATACAACAGTTAAAGTACCATTCTTAGCATTAGTAGATTCATTATTAGGTATAGTTAATACATTATTACTTATACTACCTAAAGTAGTAGAACTAGTAAAGCTAGCAGTAAGATTAACAATAGTTTCAATCCAAGTTCCAGCATAAGTAGAACCCTTGGTTATACTCCCCGTAGAGGATGCATAATCAGTTCTCTTATATCCACTTTTAACAGAATTAGTAGGAAGTTTTAAATCATAACTTCCACCTGTATTTGCAATAGCACTATCAACTACTGTTAATGTACTAGTATCATATATACTAGCTTTACTACCTTCAAATGTAACAGTATAACTATCTTTAGCTTCTGTATCATCAATTAATACAACTAACTTACCATTAGTTATAACTCCTTTTTCTATTCCATCAAATAAAACTTTAACTCCATCAGTAGGAAAAGTAACAGTATAAGAAATAAATCTTTGTTCCCACTCTAATTCTACATTATGAGTTATAGGTAAATAACCACTGTTACCACTAATAGTTTGAGATTTATAATGTTCAGCAGTAATATTAGCAGTATAATCAGTTTTAATAGGAATAGTAAATACAAATTTAGTATTGTTTTCACTTATAACAGGAGTATAACCATTAATAGTAACAGTTCCGGAAACATTCAATTTAAAAGTAATAGTAACATCTGTATTCTCTGGATAAACAAGTTTAGAACCTTGATATATTTCAAATACATATATACTACCAAGTTTAATATCATGTATTCTAATATCCCCTTGATATATAGCCATAGCTTAAGCATCTGATTTAACTATATAAGTAGTATTATTATCTTTTTGAGCAATAGCTGCATATTGAGTAGCAGTGCCAATCCATATTTTAGGATTAACAATAGGCTCAACGGTAAGAGCAGATAATCTATAAAGAGTTTGGTTAACTATTTGAATAGTATTATAAACATAAGAACCATCTTCGGATAAAGCAACATGATGAATAGCATTAGCATTGCTCCATTGAATAATTATAATATTATCTGTATATCTAACATTAAATGTACCATATTTACCATTATGAAATATAGAATTAGGTTTACCAATGGCTGTAGCAAATCCAGCAAAATTAGTAAAAATAGAATTAATAGCAGCTAAAACTTCTTCTTTACTACCACTATTTGTTAATAATATAGTAATATTTCCAATATCATAAGATTTAATAATTGAATTACTATTTATAGCTACAAAAGTATTAATACTTTTTGTTTCTTCACCACCAACTCTAGCTATACCTTTATCCCAACTTAAATCGATTTTATTAATTCCACCAGCAGAAAAATAAGTAATTGTAGCACTAATATCGTTACTACCTACAACAATTCTGTCAAAATTAACTCTACTATTATTATTATCAACAGCAATAATACTTCCACCTTTTAACAGTATTTCTTTTACTTCATCAAAAGTTTTATCACAAGTAAATTCTTTTTGCCCATTAGTATATATTCCAGTAGGAACAGTAATAACTACACCATAAACAGGAATAAATCCTTCAGGAGTATCTTTTCTTTCATATAATTGTTGATTAATATCTTGCATAACTTTATAAACTTTAAATGGTGGCACTTATTCAGCACCACCATAATTAATATTAAGTTGTTTTCTTTTTAATAACAAGTTCATAACCATCAGGAATTAAAGCTTTAATAGCATCAGCAATAGCTTTATCAACTTCAGCTTTAGTATAAGTATTTTCTACTGTTGGTACATTATCAAACTTATTATTAATTTCTTCTTTAGTATAAACATTATTACTAAGTTCAGTAATTTGATTAGGTAAAGTTTCATCAAGTTTAACTTTATCAGCAGCAGACATAGCACCAGCTAAAGTTTTTGTAGCAGCATTAATACTTTTAGTATAATTTCTGCCATTATCATATTTATTAGTATTATTATCTTTATTAATACCTGTTACTTCTATATTAACTTTAGAATCTGTATATGTAACATCATTTAATGAAGATAGAAGTTTTATATGTAAACTATTAACAGTATCAGTAGTTTTCTTACCTTTACCACCATCATAAGCAGTACCTGTAACTTCACCTAAAGCTAAAGTTTCAGATATAACTGAATATTTAGTTCCAGACCAACGATAAGTTTTACCACTATAATCAGTATCTGTACTTATATCAACATAAATCTTACCTTTTTCAGGAGTATAATATACAGGAGCATCTTCTATATACTTTTCAGCAAAATGAGTTTCATCAACATAATATCCTTCAAGAACATCATCGACATAACTAGGTAATTGACTTGCTGGGACTTTACCATCTCCATCAAGACTAGCAATACCATTTGCTACACCACGTTTAGCTTCAATAGCTTCATTACAGAATTGAATAATCTTCTCTTTAATAATAGGATAATTATCTATATTACTAAGGATATGTTCAACTGTAGATTCAACCTTATTCTCAATAACAACTTTAAGGTTAGGATGATTATCAATATTATCAAAGATATTTTCTATATTACCTTTAATAATATTAAGTAATTCAGTAAAGTTATTAATATGTTCAAATATATAAGTAACTCTAGCTTCTACTTTAGTTTCAATAAGATTCTTAAGAATAGGAAATCTATCAATATTATTGAAAATATAATCAACTCTACTATTTACAGCATTGTTAATACAAGTAACAAGACCGGGATAATTATTAATATTAGCAAATATATTCTTAACACAATTACAAACTAAATCAGAAAGAATACCAATAAGTTCAGGATAATTATTAATATTATTAAATATATAATCAACACGTTCATTAATATTATTCTGTATAGTTTCTTGTAATTCTGGATATTGACCAATATTCTTAAATATATCAACTACTTTATTAACAGTATTAGTAATAATAAGATTCTTAATAGCAGGATAATTATCAATATTATTAAATATGTTGCCAATAGTAGTTTCTACATGAGCATTAATAGCATTAGTTATAAACTGATTAAGAGCAGGATAAGAAGAAATATTATTAAAGATAGATTCAGTCCATTGTTTAATATATTGATTAAATATCTCTTTAAGCTCAGGATATTCATTAATATTATTAAATATATCTCTAATAATAATAGGCAAACTTTCAACTGTACTATTCTTAATAATTTCAACTAGTTTAGGATAGTTATTAATATTATTAAATACATTAATAACAAAATCATTAATAAAACTAGTAATAATATCAAGAAAGTCTTTATAATCACCTATATTAGTAAATATCTCTTCAAGTGCTTCTGCTAAATCTTTAATAACAGTATCAAAAGACCATCCTTCCCAATTATCTGGATTAGTCCAAGCAGCATCACTAATATCATCACTATTATATCGTTGTGTCCAATTAATATTAGTTGCATCACGATAAGTAATAATATATCCTTTACGACGATAAATTTTATCAAGTTTATTAACAGTATCAGCAAAAGTACCTTCCCAAGTTAAATAAACACTGTTACAAGCAGCAAGTATTCTATCAAGTCTAGTACCAGTTAAACCATCAAATACAGCTTGTATAACAGTTAAAGGAAATATATTATATCTAGTATCATTTTCTTCACAATACTTATCTAGTATATGAATTGGCATATTGCCCTCTTTATCACATTGAACTTTACTAGGGTCAAAAGATTGACAATTAGTACCAACAAAAACATTCTCTTCTTTAGACATAATTACCACGGATTAGAAACACGTTTAATATAATGTAAAGCAATAGTAGGCATAAGTTTATTAATAGCAAGATAATTACCTGTCCATCTATTACTACTTATTTGACCCCAAGTCATTTCACCATTATTACTAATATTAGGTCCAGTCATATACCAATTAGTAGAACGATTAATACCAAAATTATCAAGTCTATTTCTATCAGTGCCATAAGGATAGCCATTTTTAACATCCCTATCTAAATCACCTGATACAAATCGCCAGTTACTAGGTGTTATAACATGGTGATTATTATCGCCAGATTTAGATTTTCCAACAGCAACAGCATGTTGATGAAGAGGTAAATCAGTACCACCAATATAAAACGTATATGCACTTACATTACGACCAGGAGCAGCAGGGTCATAAGTATCTTTAATATTTTCAAGAACTGTTTTCCAATCAAGATTTCCTTGTTTAGGATTATTATAAATATTAATACCATTTGGTATATAACCCATAACAAAACGTCCTTGTGCAGCAGTATAAACTTCCCAACCATTAGGAGGAGTTGAATCATCCCAAAGCATAATAGAACCAATAGGAACAACAGCAGCAATCCAAGATTGAATTTGACTAGCAGCAACTCCACCATTACCTTCTCCGCTTCCACCACCTTGTCCAAATCCTTCTCCAACTAATTTATTTTTAATATCAGTATAGAGAGAATTAAAATCTACATCAAGTCTGCTAGGTTTAGTTTCACTATTTGCAAATTTATTCATAACAAGATATTTACCTGTTCTAGCTTCACCAAGTTGAGTAACAGACATGACATTATGAGTGCCATCTCCACCAGAACCACCACCTCCTTCAAGACCAGCAATAATATCATTAATTTCTTGCTTAGTATAATAATTATTAAGTATAGAATTAATAATATTACGTACTTCTTCTTCGGTTAGTCCACCACCGCCAGAACCTCCACCAGCAGCATTAATAGTAATAGTACCATCATCATTTTCAACAAAAGTAATATTAGTACCAGGTCTAATCTTATTTTTAAACATTGATACATAATTACTTTCAAAATACTGTTTATACTCATTACTGATATTACTGCCACTTTGGTTTATCTTATTAAGAATTTCTTCAATCTTATTATTAATATATTGCTCAAGATTATTAATACTACCTTCTACACTACTATTTAAATCTCCAATCTTATTATAAATATCTTCAAACTTAGCATTATATTCAGTAATAAGATTATTAATTCTAGTATTAATATCACTTACATCTTGTTGTAATTCAGATATTTGTTGGTCATGAATTTCAAGATGGTCATTAATCTTTTTAAGTTCTCCAAGAAGCCAAGTATAGAACTTTTCCATCTCTTCTCTCAACTTCTCTAGGAAAGCTTCAAATTCAGCACGAGTAAGATATACAGATAAATCAAAACCCATACTTACCCATTTTTCACCATCCCAAAACCAATAAAAATCATTAGTATAAGCTCCACCCCAACCAACAATTTCAACTTGTTTATTATCTTCACCTAAATCAAGAGGATGATAAAGTATTTGACCAACAGCCCAATTTCCATCAAGAGATATAGATTCTTTATCAAACATATCTTCTTGACGATAATTACTAAGAAGTCTACATTGATTTAATTTAACTGCACCATCATACATTCTACCACCTCTCCAAAGAATAATACTATTATCTGGAAGTTCAATAGTTTGTCCAGCTAAACAATAATCATATTGAAGTATATAAATAGTATTAGGCTCGTTAATCATATCTTGAGTAAGAGTATTAACACCACTAATCATATTCTTACGAAGATATTTACGAGCCTTTCCACTATAATCATTTGTATTATAGTCTTTATCTGCAAATTTAAGAAGATTATCAACAACTGTTAAATCTTCTTCATCAGCTGCATTAGTAATCTGTGAAGCAGTAAACATTTGTTTAACAGATTCACTAAGCATTTCAGGAGTAATCTGACCTTCAAGTATTTGAACAGCATTATCTTCAAAATACTGTTTAAGTACTTGTGCCATATAATTAACTACAACATTACGACGAAGATAGTTATCTTGAATATTAATACCAAATTCATCAGCAACTGCGCGTTCTGCAATCGCTCTTGGAAACATACCGCTAAATGATTCTACAAATTTAGAACCAATTTCAGAGTCAGCTTCAAGATGCCATTTCTTTGCATTAGTAACAGGAGTTATTTCATCAAGAATATAGCTCTTTTTAGTTTCAATAACATAAACTTCACAACCTACTCCAATCTGTTCCCAAGTAAGAGCATCTCTATCTTCCATTGTAGATACTACAATTCTAGCAGCTTTAAGACCTCTTTGAACAACAGCAATAAGTTCAAGTATTTCTTTCTTGAAAGTTTCATAATCAATAACTAAATCTTCTCGAAGTTTAGCAATAGGCTGCCAATACTCTTCATTAGATAAAGGAATACCAGCAGGAACAGCTTTACGAGATATATAGCTAGCATAGAAACCGTCATGAACTATACATAGTCTTTCATAAGGTCTATCATTCCATTGACCATTACAAGTAAGACTAACTTTACCAAGTTCTTCTTCTATTGTTTTCATACGTTCTCTAGGTTTACTAAATTCATAGTGTAGACCCCCCGTAGAGGATGGAATACATTCACATTATTTATTATCATAATCAACATCACTAAGACTATAAGTTTCATTATATTCTTTACCTTCTTCTTTCTTCTCCCAAAGTTTACCAGTTTCAGGGTCAACATAAAACTTAGGAGCATCTCCACAACTAACTATTGCATGAATTTTACCTTCTTCATCAACAGGAAGTGTAATAGAACCACTATACTGAACTTGTTCACTACCTTCATAAATAATATTAAGTTGACCTTTAATATATTTAAGAAGAGTTTCAGCAAGTTTATCTTGACCAAGTTGATATGCTGCCATAGCAGATTGAAACATATTCCAACAAGTAACAATATTTTTATTATTACCTTTACAAGTAGCAGAACAATCATTAAGCATATCAAGACCATATTGTGCCATAAGAACTAATAGTTTATGATAAACACAAACATATTTGCTAGGAACAGTCATATAAACATATTGAGGACTAATCTCAACTTGTTCAGTTCCATCAGCTTTTACATAGACACCATTAACATAACTATCATCTATTTGTTCACTCATTCTATCATCAAGTTATTGTATGAATTAATAATTGATTTTTGTTGCTCATCAGAAAGCAATTCTAAGGCTTCTAGTGCTTGAATTAAAATTTGTCCTTGTGTTAACTTGCACCAATTTTTTTCGTTCAATGGGAAGCCTAATTCTGCTATTCTCACCTGTTTTTCAGCCATGCTTGCAATGCGTAATTGCATCTCTTTCGATAGCTGTTTTGGATTATTAATATAACCTCTTATCATAATATTATCTTATTTAAAAGCCTTATTAATAATATATGCAGTATAATCACTAACTCTAATATCAACACGTTTATTAAACGCAAGAATACGTTGATTAGAATCAAGATGTTTATTATAAATTATATTAATAATATCGCCATATATATCTTCTTTCCATTCTTCTCTCATATAATGACTAAGATAATCTTCATCCCCACGATACATATTAAGTTTAGAATAAGCATCGTAATAAACACTATTAACTAAGTGTCGAGCATTATATTCGATTTGGTCACGGTTACTATCAACATTATTAGTAATAATAGTAGAAGCAACAAATTTAGCACATTCTGAAGCTGCATTAACCATAGCAATAGAAACTACAGCTTTAGACTTTTCTCTATCTTTATCAATAATATCTTTAGTAACTATATTAAGAAGTTTGGCAATATCATCAAGAGGGTCTTTTTTATTATTATCAATTATTTTATTAATAATAAGATAAATAACAATAACAATACCGGGAACTAGACCTTGTTCAAAAGCATTTTGTATTAATTCCATTTTTATGAATACGAAAATAGGGACTATCAGTATTAACACTAATGCTAACACCAATAGCCCCTATTTGATTAATATTACCTAATATTTACCTAATCAAGTCGGGTAGTAGGTTATGCTTTTTCTTCAGTAGCAATAGCTTTAAGGATAGTTTCAACAGTTGCAATAGCAGCAGCTCCAGTAGGGAACGCAATCTGTACAATCTGATGAACAACTTCATCTCTAGTTTTCATTTCACGTGGAACAGCAAAACGAAGAGTAAAGATAGTATATCCAGCATCTGCACTGTCAGGTTGTTTTAAAGGATTAATAGGATATGCAGGATACAGTTCAGTATAAGTATCACGGTAAGTATATTCAATACCTGCATCAGCAGCAGCCTTATTAGCTAAACCAGTAATATAAGCAGCGTCACCATAAGCAGGTAAACCGTGAGCTGTAACTGTGACTGCAATACCAACTAATTCATCAGCTCCAAGAATTTCATAATCAATACCTTTAGACTCAGCAGTTAGAGTAATTTTAGCCTCAGCAACAGATGCTTTAATACCATGTCCAATAGTATTATTATTAATTTGGTTAGCTAATTTCTTTGCTACATCATTAGCAGTAGGATTAAGACCAGTATGAATAGTAGCAGTCCAACGATTACGTTCATTGAACTTTAATCCTTTTTTCACAATCATAATAGAATAATCAGAATAAGCATTTACATCTCCGATAGTAAGATTAGCAGAGAAAGTAGTAGCAGCTTGATAAACACCTTTAACAAAAGTAAGATGTTTACGATAAGCAGGAAGAACTACTGGACCATTTGCTTCACGACCAAGATTAATGTAAAACTTATCGGTAATCTTAGTACCGTCAGCGTCAATAGTTTCCTTGCCATTAGCAAGATAAGTAAAAGCAACCGCTCCAGTAGCAAGAGGCAAACTTGCTCCATAAGCGACGTTGCCCGCCAACAAAAACTGTCTCATTTTTAATTTAATTTAGAATTTAACTTTGTTTATCAGCTCCATTAGAAGTAGCACCAATACTAGCAAGATAAATCTGTACTGCACGCATAACTATTTCCATATGTAAATAAGGAGGTAAATCACAATTAACCCAATCTTCTTCTCTATCTTCATCAAACTTAACTTTAGCAGGTTCTTTGATATAAAGATATTTAACTAATTGAGGTTTAACTGTATTATTACGTCCAGTATATATATTAACATTAATACCAGATTCATCACCAAATATAGTAACTATCGGAGCATCTTTCGCAGCACGATTACAGAAATCTCTTAGCGTTTGACCTAAATCTTCAGCTTCAATAATTCTGCAATCATAAATTGTCTTGCCATTATAACTAACTTGAAAGCCTGTATATAGCATTATTCCGTCGCTATCAATGTTAATTTTATAAGGGTCAACTTCTGTTCCACCACCTGTAATATCTTCGCCGTTAACAGTACCCGCTGTGTATAAAGTTCTAAGAGCATTAACAGGACTAATAGAAGCATTTTGTCGAGCAACCTTATCATTATAAGGAACAGGTCCAACGTTTTCTACTATTACATTTCTAGCTTTTTCAATTATAGCAGCATTAAGACAAATATCTATATCTTCCATGAGAATAGCACGAACGGTCTGCATACCCATCTGTTGTGCCAGTTCTCTGAACGTCACGTGCATCTCCCCAATGTTCATAATCAAATGTTTTTAAGTTTATTTTTATAAGCACTAACAAGAGCACTATTGGTAGGATTCTTAAACCATGTAACAGCTTCTTTAACATTAGCACCAATGAACTCACCATCAGGAGTAGTAATATTCTGATTATGAATTGCTCTGATAAATTCTCCACGAGAAATAAGAACCTCAATTAAAGATTTAATAGTAATATCTTTATCATTGCAAAGTTTATTAAACTTAGCAGGTTCATTTGTACTAAATTTATCAAGATGAGTTTGTTTATCGACAGTATCCATAGCCATACCGTTAGGAATATTAATATTATTGGCAACACAGTATTGAATAAATACAGCATCAAACAAATCACTATTCGTGAGAAGTTTAACATAATTGCCTTTAGCAGAATTAATTTCCTGACGATGTTTAACAAGACGCTCAGCTTCTCTTTGGTCATCTTTAAAATAAAATCTAATAGATGGGTCAGAATTAATAAGAGCAATATCTTTAGCTACATCTTTATATAATAAACAATGACGATAAATTAGATAATCATCAAGAACAATAGGATAACCATATTTATACTTTTCACTTTCAAGAAGATTTAACTTAGTAATTTTAGCTTCAAGAGCTTCTCTAAGTTCTTTAACTCCTTTACGGTCACTATTCATATAAGCAGTTTCAATAGCTTCTTCTTCAGCTCTAAAACGAAGATAATCTCGTTTACGATTCCAAAAGAAAGAAATATCAAAAGTCTTACCTAGTTCATCAATTGAAACACTAATATTATTAAGATAAGCCTTAACCCGTGAAATAAAGTTTTCATTATTAGGAGCAAGACCAATTAAAGCAGGAAAATAAGATTCAATCTCACCTTTATTAGAAGAAAGAGTACGAGAACTACGAACACAACTACCAATCTTATCCATTCGTTTAGGTAATGTTTTATCATTAACTCTACGATATAATGAATAATTAGTAACTAAATTAATAGTAATAGTTCGTTTTTCAGTATAAGGTTCATCAAGACTTTCATCTCTAAATCCTACTGTATTAGCAGGCTGTTTATCTACTCCATCCTCTACGGGGGGTATAACCTGTTTATCTGTATTTATATTAGAAGCAGCAGGAGTATTTTCTCCTGCTTTATTAGCTTCATTTACTTTGTTAAAATCCATATCTTAAATAGCTTCTTTTAAATGATTATAATACACATTTCAATAAGAACATCTTAGTAGTGTTATCTACCTGCAAACCAATAGAGCCTTTAACTTCATAACGAGCCATATCAATTTCAGTAGCTGCATGATTAGTATTAGGCAATCCCCAGCAACTAGGAATATCGGTCATACCCTCAATAACTTTAGCTTTATAAGCCTGTCCTTTTTGACGTACTATACGAACATTCTGATTACCTTTATAATTACTCATATCAATTAAAGCAGCTTGATGAGAAGTAATAGGCAAGCCAGTAGTAGGATGAATCATACCATTTTGCTTAGCAGCTTCAGCATCAGTACCCTTATCGAAATAAGCATTATGAATAACAGTAATAGTATATCCATCTGGAGTTTTATACTTATTAAAGTAACGTCCATAAGAAAGACCATCACCATTATCTTGAATCATCTTTTCACCAAGAGGAGTAATAAATCCGTTTTCTTTAGCATCAGTTCTGATAGCCATTTCAAAGTCACGAATAAATCCTTTACCACCCATAAGAGCTACATTCTTATCACCATCTTGAGTATCACGGTCAAGAACATCACCGATTGTACGTTCAAGTTTATTAACAGTCAGAACTTCACCATAAGTATCGTAGTTAGATTCACGACAAATTTCTAGCATACCAGCAGTACGAGGAATAGGTTTACCATTATCATGGTCTTTCAAAGGAATAGTACCATCAGGTAAACGGTTATATTCAGACTTCCACAAACGTTCTTCGTTCATTACTCTCATGTGCAAGTTGAACTGTCGCATCTCTTCGTTAATCCAAAGATTAGAAGTACCACCATTATCATTTTGGAATTGATATTGAGTAATAACATTAGCAAGATTACCAGCTATTTCTTTAGAATAACGATAAAACTCAAGTTGAGAAGTCATTCCAGCAGGTCCCATAGTATTGCTTCTGTTACCTTTAGAATAAGATTCAGAAACAGTAGGAGCACTCATTGCCCAATACATACCTTTAGCTAACCATTGAGGGTCAACATAAGCATCAGGATTAGGAGAAGTAAGTTTCAAAAGATAAGCATAACCATAAGCAGATTCACCTAAGTCTTTCTGAATACGAACTTGAGTAACACCATTAGGAGCAGTAAGACCATGTTGTTCAATAAACCAATGAGTAGAGAAGTGAACTTCAAATTCACTACCATTTTGACCGGGTTTAGTAACAGCAGTATTAAAGTAAGTTACAAAGTCTGTAAACTTCATACGACCCATAGTTTTCCAAGTCCATTGTACAGTAGCAACATCTTTAATACCACGACTACCTTGACCTTCAGTAATAAAACTTAAAGGAAAACGGTCATCATCCATACCATAATTATAAGTCAGAAAACTATTAATTTCTTCTGGCTTTTGAAGCTGAAGATAAGCAATTGATTCTTCATTAGAATAACCTCTATCTTCATAACGAGTTTGTCCAATAACACGTAATGTTTTCATCTACAAATTTACTATTATGTTAATAACCAAAACGCTCATCTTTCAGAACGTCTTTTTTACTGTCAGGTTTAGTTATTTTAATAGCTCCTTTTGTAGATTTACGTTGACTAGCAGTAAGTTTCAACTTTTTAGCTTCTTTATCAGAAACAGCCATTTCTATCAAACTATCATAACCTTTACCTGTATATTTAAGCCAAGCCTTAAGCAGTTCTTCATCGCGTCTTTCAGCAGGAGATAACTTCATTAAATCATTTTCATAACGAGAAAGTCCTTTATCATCAACTTGATAAACATAATTGAAGAAATCTTCTGGAGTAGTAGAAATTTGTTTTCCATTACGTTCAATAATAACAGTTTCAGGAATACGATAACCAGCAATCTGTCGCTTATCAATACAATCTTTAACTCCATTCCAAAATTCCACAAGTTGTTTCTCTTCTTCTGCTTTAACTCGCATAGCTTCTTTAGCATTAGCTTCACGCATTTCGTTATCAGCTTTCTGAAGAGCTTCAAGTTCTTCTTTAGCAACATTGAAAAGTTCATTGCTATCTTTAAGATATTGAATATACTTATCAACATTACCACGACGATTAAATTCCTTAAACGCCTCACGAACAATAGCTTCTTGTTGACTTACATTATTTTCATCTACTTCAATACCGCTTCTATCTCGAAGTTCGCCAAAGCCTTCAAATGAATTACCATTTGCAACATAATAATTAAGAAAATCACCAACGATAGGATAATCTTCAAATAACTTATTAACACCAGCTTGAGCAAATTCGTCACGTTTTAAATCAATAACGGATTGAATATAACTTGCAACTCCTTGAGGAGTATTATCAAAAGCAACTGGTTTACCATCTTCTGAAGTAACAGAAACACCTACAAGTTCTTGAATCGATTTAACATCAATAGTATTTTCTTCTTTAGTATCTTCTACTTCAAATTCTTTAAGATAAGCAGCAACTTCATTTTTAGCTTTAAAGATATTACCTTTATCGTCAATAAGATTACCGTCTTTATCAACAGTATATTTATTATCTCCATCTTCGATAATAGTACCTTCTTCTAAACCATGTTCAGCATCAGCGTCATTTGCTTTGTCATTAGGCTTACCCCCCGTGGAGGATGAAGATTGGTTATCTTTATTAGCATTAGAATCGCTATTCCCATTTCCATTACTACCACCAGTAATATCATCAATAGGATTACCATCAGCATCTAACTGCCCTGTTTTACCTGTATCAAGGTCTGTAATGTCGTCAGTAGGTTTTCCATCTCCATTAGATGTTTCACCATTAAAACCAAAACTATCAAAATTAGGCATAACTCTTTGTTTTTAATTAATTACTATATCACAAATATAAACTATAATAATAATACGAGTTTTACTTGTATCGTTAAAATATGTTCACCTTTAAGCCGATTTGCCGACTAACATACTATTGCTAACTAGGATATTTATTACTGATAACCTAACCTGTCGCTTTCAGAGAAGCCGTGTATGAATCAAATTTTATCATAATGATTAATCTATCATGAAATGAATAAAGTGCTTAGAATGAGCTTAAAATGGCTCATGTGATGTAAATAAAAATGAAAATGGGCTGAACCTACTTTCACAAGCAAGTCCAGCCCTATTATGAACAAAATTTAGAAGTACAGCCGATTATTTACTTTTACTATCATAGCGATTTTTATTCGCTTTTGCAATCTTGACTTTATCATCACTTTCTTTAAGTTTAACAGCTAATTCTTTTTCTTTAAGTTGTGCTTCAACAGAAGCCTTTTGAGCATCTAAACTAAGTTTACTACGTTCAAGATTAAGTCTAGCATTTTCCATACGTTCTTCAGCTTGACTCTTTTCAGCATCACTAAGGCCATTATCAAAACTCATAATATTAGCATTTGCTTTCATAGCTTCAATCTGGCCATCAAGATATTTTTCAACTCTAATTGTTTCTCTATCTTGTTCTGCTTTTCTATCAATCTTAGCAAGTTCAAATTCTTGACGAAGTTGTTCTGTTTGTTGAGAAACACGTTCAACATCAAGTTCATGTTCACGTTGAATATTTTGATACTTATCAATAAGCTTACTAATTTGAGCAACATTATCTCCACGTATAGCAGCATTAGCCATATCCATATTACCATTCTGAGCAGCACTAAATGCAAGTTGTTTATATTGTTCAAGTTTCTCACGTTCTTTAACAGAAGTTTTACAAGTAACAATATAATTGGCAAATATATGACTATTAACATCAAGACTTAAATATCTAATATCACCATCTTTAGTTTTATAAGAAGTATTAAGACCATCAATCCAAGCAAGTTTAGTATAATCCATTTCAGCTTGATAATCTCGTTCTCTCATTTTATCAAATATAAATTCAATAATAACAGAACCCATACTTCCACGAATAACTGCTTCATCAGTAACTCCTTTACCAGCACTATTAGCAATCTCACCATAACGTTGTGGAGTCATATCACATTCCATTTTAGCAGTCTGTTCAATCTCTTGAATAAGTTGTCCAAGTTCAGTAATATAATTATTCATACGACTTTCAAGATAACGAACATTTTGTGCTTTAACAAGATTAGCATCATCTTCATCATCAATATAAAGCACTCCATCAGCAGCCATACGATATATAGTTTCAGCAGGTTTTTTACCAAGAAGAGATTTAGCAATCATAAGAACATTCATCTTATTTTTAGCAATAGCCATTTCTCTATGATAAGAAACTATATTACGAAATACTTGATAAGGAATAACTGTATCTACAACACTAAATCTTCCAAAACCAGGCAAAAGTTCTGCAATACCATTATAAGGAAGTTTACCATTCCTATTGTAAGCAATAGGACGAGCCTTATAAGGATATATACTTGTAGCACGAGAGCCAATTCTAACGCTCTCATAAACTTGTGGACGCCACACCCATTCAATACTAATATCACCACCAGCAGGGTTAAGCTGATAAGTTTCATCAACAATTCTTGTTGTAACAAATGCTCCATTACTATATGTAAGAATACCTTCTTTTATTTCACCTCTCCAAACAGTATGCCAAACTTCAAACAAACCATTATTAGCATCACGAGCCATTATATTAGTGTTCTTAATATGTTGCAAATCATCTTTATTAAATTTAGCACATATATCACCAAAATAATACATATATTTATCCCAATTTAAAAGTGCTTTATCACTAGAAGTAGTAGCACTATATTGATAATATGTATCAAGAGCTTCACGTTCTTTTTCAGAAAGATATTCATAAAATTCATCTATAATTTGCTGTTTGGTTAGCATACGACGTTCAGCAAACATATCATAATCTTCTGCAAACATATTATCGTTAGGAACAGGAAAAGCATCTCTAACACTAACAACACGTTTAATTAATTGATTACCTACAACATCTCTATATGTATAACAAGCTCCAAAAGCAACAAATTCAAAATAAGCTCTAGCATATATAGTAAAAGCATCAGTTAAATCATCAATAACATTAATTAAATCTTGTCCTTGTGCACTAATATCATCAATAAAATTTTCATTAAACTCTTTAATAAAAGCCTCAATATCAACAGCTTGTTCAGGATTAAATTGCTCAGGATTATTACCTTCATTAACAAACTGCATATAACTTTCTTGTATCTTCTTAGCAACAGCTTGTTCAGCAAGCATCATAATTTGTTTACCAAGTTCAGCATCTCTAGCAAATACAACTTCTGGATTATTAGCTCCAACAATAAAATCATGTGGATTCTTAATATATTCACCAATATATCTTCTAATAATACCTTTCATCATATCATAATTACGCATAGTAGCTGGAAAACGAGTTAGATTTTCATCTTTCTCATTATAAGGATTAAGAGTTTTTCTATAATATTCTCTAGGAATATTACCAAGAAGTATATTAAACTTTTCTTCTACATTAAAATCAGCTTTACAAGCAATACCAGCTTCTATAACATAATCACAGCATTTAGCATACCAATCAACTTCTTGTTTTTCAGCATAACTAACATGCTGATTAGGAAAATCAAGTCTACCAAAATTATACATATCTTTATTTGTTTAATCTTAAAACCATTGTCTATTAAAAATATCTGTTTTATCATTATCTTCTGTAACTTTCTTACGACTAGCAAGTTCTCGTTTACCTTTAATATCAATAGACTTCCAATATATACCTAAAAGTATAAGACTAGATATACGGTCAAAGTTACCTTCTGCATTAAACTTTTTAAGTTCAAGAATTGTTTGATAATCAAGAAATCTTTCAAAAACATAAATATCTTCTCCAAATTCATTCTTACCAATAACTTCATATAAGAACTCTTTAAGAAGTCGAAGACCATCTAGTTTCTTAGGACCACTACCAATATTATAACCATAACTAGTACTAACTTTTTCTTTAACAGCAGAATCCCAAACATATAAAGGTTCATAACCTAGATATTTAGTAGCTTTCCATTTACGAAAATTAGAAACAGTTTCACCACGATTTATTTCTACAAGTCCAGTACCAATACAATTATACCATTTACATAGTCGATAAAACTTTTCATCAGCTTCTTCTAGTCTTTCAGTACGTCCATAATATGCAGCACATAGTTTAGGTTTAAATCCATTACGTTCTCTAGGCATTTCAATAACAAATATACTATTATGAGAATGTCTATCAGTAATTTCTTTTTTATCTTTATCAATACCGACAGGGTCATAAACTGCAACATAAGTACCTGGAAGAATACTTCTTACAAGTCTATCATTAATATATGTTTCTTCATATTCTGGAGCAAACCAAACTCTTATACAACCATGAGGGTCTTCGTTACCACGTCTAGGAACTCCTTGAATATAATCATAAGTTTTCATATCAGGATTTTCAATTCTTATACGAGCATTAGATTTAAAATAAATCTTTTTAGTTCCATCTTCAAATAGTTCACCATCAGTATAAAACTTATAACTATTATCAACTCGAAGTTTATCTTCAAACTTATTAAGAGCTTCACTACTAAATATATTTTCACTAGCACTACTAAAAGATTCAGCAGGAAATAAAGCACGTTGACCAAGATAATTAAGATATTCTGCAAAAGTCTTAGCAGTCTTTTTCTTTTCAATTCTTTCTCGTGTAGCAAGCTTAAGTCCTATTCGTAGATTACTATTTCCATCTTCATCAAATCCTTTAACTCCATCTATCTCTCCTTCAAGACCCCAAGCATAAGATTTAAAGAATCCACAAACTTCATTACGAGCATCATTATCAAAAACATTTTCAAAAGCCATAAATCCAAATGCTCTAGGATTATAAAAGTTTTGTTCAAATATTTGCATATTAGCAGCGGTAGCAGTTCCCCAAGCCATAAGAGTACCAGTAGTACGAGTACCAACAGTCATTGTAGGTTCGGTTACATTCATAAACTCATCAAAATTCTGCATTGTAGATAGCTCTTCAACTTTAATTGTAACAGCATCTTTACCAATAGCACAGTCTGGATTATTATTAGCACTAACACTTAAAAGAGAACTAGACCAACTATCATCAGCTTCAACTCCATTTTTCATACGATAACCAAGTTTAAAACTATCAGTAGTAGGACTATATATACCTCTTTTAAATGGAGTCTTTTCTTCAAAAAACTTTAAATTATTAACAGCAAAGTCACTTAAACCACCTTGTTTAATTAAGTATTTATTATCAGCCGCAACATGAATAACAACTTTATGCTTAGATAAGTTAACTTCATTAGAACTATCAGCAGCCATAATATAAGAAAAACCTCCACGTCGAGTTTTATCAATAATAAGATGTAAACCATTACGTCTACAAAATTCTATAATTTGCCAAGTCCAAAATTGAGCATCAATAAAACTAGGAAAACTATAAATCTTTTTAGCAGTAGCTCCATGTTCAGTAACAATAACAGATGATTCATCTGTACGTTCCATACGAGTATAATTAAGAAAATTATAATGACCACCTGTTATCCAAACATCTTCTATACTTCCATCCGGATTTTGCCAACAAGGAGCAGAAAAACCATTACGTCGTCTATCACATTCTCTACGTCTAAATTGTCTATGAGGAATACTATCAACTTTAAATTGAGTATATTTACCTGTGGCTTGATATGTTCTAGCAGCTTCATTAAAAAGTTCAGTATTAACAAATTTGCCAGGTCTAATATTTAAAAGAAAGCCACCACTATCTCCAATTAAAAAGTTATTATGAGGGTCATACCATCCACAATCACTAGCTTTCTTATACTTTTTCTCTTTATCAGGTTCTTCAATGTATTCTAGAAAAGGATATTTACCATCAGCCATAATATTTTATTTAACTAGTAAACAAACAACAAAAGCGATAGCGCAAACAGCACCACCGCTTACCAAATATCTATTCTTACGTTTAATACGTTCAATAGACTTATTTAAATTATCATTTACTTTATTACTATTATCAAGATTATTTTGTAAAGTTTCAACTTCTTTATAAAGAGCATTATATTTAATCTTATGGAGATTAATTATACTATCTTGTTCATTAATAATATCTTTATAAAGTTTAGCTTTAATAATTTTAGTATTAGCAATCTTAATCATATTAATAGGGACAAGAACAATTGTATCAGTAGTGTTGACTCCCCGTGGAGGATGCACTACATTATCAATCTCACTCTGACACCAACTTCTTGAATAACTTCCAAGTAGCACTATCATTAAGACTAATAACTTTATCTTCAATATCTTTCTCATGTTCTTTAAGTTTATAAACTATACTTTCTCTTTCAGTTATAACTAACTGTATAGAATCAATCCGAACATGATTAATAGCGGTGTCACTTTTATTATATGAATTGGCTTCTACACTAAAACGACTTATTGATAAATACAGAGTAACACATAAATTGATAATCGCTATTATAAATATTGCTATCAGCATCTTCTTCATAATTCTATACAGTATTAAGTTAATCTTTTATTTCTATAAGTTTATTAAGCAAATCAAGGTTCCATCTACCAGTTTCTTTAAGTCCAAGAACTCTTTGAGCCATCTTGATAGCGGCAACTTGACCACAATTCACGTTAGTATCAAATAATTGTTCAGCAACTCTCTGACTATTAAAATCATCAAGTTCAAATACATCCCAATAACCTACTTTATATTTTTGCCAAACAAGTTTTTGAAGTTGAACATCATTATCAAGTTTAGATTTAAATTCTTTACTACCAACAGTATAATGTTTCTTATAAGAATCAATCATAGTCCAACCTTGCCAAGTAGGATTATATTTACGACTGATACCTCTATAAGTTTCTCCACCAGCATCATCTTTATCGTTTACATAACCACCTTCTTTAATAGATAGTTTTTTAAAAGCATCTCCAAAGTAAGCCATAATTTAATTTATATAAGGATTAGTACAATATCTAAAACAATCAACAGCGTCATAATATTCATCTTCATCAAATTCTTTAATTGTAACCCAAAACCAAAGAACTTTAATTTGAACTTTATAAATCACAAATTCAAAGTCATCACCAATATGATGTTCATCGCCAATTAATCTTATATTTTTTCTACGATTAATAATATACATAACTTATTCATCAAGAGTTCTACGAATCCAACCTCTAAGAAATTTGATATTGTTTCCTTTTCCGGCAATATCATTATAATATCTAATACGTTCAAGTTTATATTTAGCTACAAAATAATCAGCACTAATTGTAGTATCAGACTTATAAGCATTAAGAGAATCTTGAGTTCTACGAAGTAATTCTTTAGTTAAAACTAATTCATTAACAGCAGTAGAATCAGTAACAGGAATATAACGAATTTCAGGAACAGGAGTAATACGTTTAGCACATCCACTAGATAAACAAATAGCAAATATAACTAAAACAATAAAACCAATAATTACTCCAATTAAATTGTCTTTATTTAATTTCATATAGCAAGTTTAAATTGAGTTTGAACACCACTAGCTTTAATTTGTAATTCCCTATCTTTAAGAACTTTATTAATATCATCACGTAGATAATTCATAGTAAAGAATTTAGTAGTTTCAATAGGATTTTCTTTAATATGATAAAGACCGTCAGAAAATCTTTTTGGCATACCATATTCATTAAGTTCAAAATCACTATCAATATGACATAACCAAATACCTTTAATAGTTAAACCAAGTATATATTCAACAGCAAAAGCATACATACTAAGTTGAAGATTATATATAGCACCATTACAATTAGGAAGATGATTAAGAGGAGCTAAAAGTCGTTCATCTTTATCAACCCAAACATTAGTTTGTTGTGCAGGTTTAACTGTTTTATCTTTCTTATAATATCCACTACTAAATCTTAATCCACCACGATTTGTTTTCCAATCACCTACAACAGCACAATTAGTATCTTCATTAACTAGAAGAATATCAATAGTTCCACTAATTAACCAATCTATAAGAAACATACCAATTTCACTATAAATCTTATATCCTCTTTCAGTGTACATTTTAAACGCATCATAAATAAGAGGATAACGATTATTTGTAAGTTCAATAAAATCTTTAAGATTAAGTAACTTATAACTAGCACCAAAATTTGGTATATCAGCAATAGTAACCATTACACCGTCTTCACGCTTATCAAGATAATTAATAGCTTGTTGAAACATAGATGCTCCTTTAACACCATCTTCAAGACCATTATGAGTATTAGTTCCACGTTCACAAGCTTCTTTAGTAATAGTTGACCATTGTTCTTCTAGTTTCTTCTCACTTATTCCTAGTTCTTTAGACTTCTTTCTCAACCAATAGTTCTTATCGAACTTCGGTTGATATCCATGAAGGATAGTAGTGGTTGAAATATAATCATTACCAAGACTATCATTATACTTATGTTCTTCTTCATGAAAAATAAGTCTAATATCATTATATCTTTTATCTTTAAGTTCCATATTAATATTATTAAGTTCAACACTAGCTTGGACCCGCTTCGGCACTACGTGCCTACGCTAGACTCCCCGTGGAGGATGAAGTAGATTAGCATCAGCTTATTCTTCAATCATACTACTAGTAATTTCAACTCCACCTCTACCAGCAACATTCTCTTGTTCATACAGAAGATTTTCTTCAGCTACATTAAGAGCTTTAATCGTGTTTGGAAACTGATTAGCTAAATCATTAATTTGTTTCATATAACCAATAACAACTGGAACATCTTCTAGACTAGCACCATCAGATAACTTGTCATTCAACAATTCATTTAATTTACTAGCAGCTAGAGCAACATTATGAATACCACGCTTAATATTAAGTACAGCTTCCATACCAGCTCCAGCTTTTTGATTATAATATCTTTTAATAAGTTTCCAAACAAGAATATCAGGTTGATAATTTTTAGGTAAATCAAAGTTTTCAATAGCTTTCTTAAGAGCTTCTTTTTCACTAAGACCTTCTTGTAGACACGGACCTTTAGGGTCACCAAGATAATAAATAACTCCAACTTCTTTAACATACATCTCTTTATTAGGAGATTTATCTCTAGTATAAAGAAGACTAACATCTCTATCAAGAAGTTGTTTAAGTGTAGGAGCTTTTGGCATACCAGTTTCATCTATGGTCAGCATCCAATCCAATTCCAAACCGTTCATATATTTCTTCTACTTCTTCATCAAATTCAATAATTTCAAGTTTACCCATAGCATATAGCCAAAGATTAGCATAAGCAGCACTATGTTTTTTACTTAGTTTAATCCAAATAGGAAGAAGTTTCTTTTTAAACTTAAGTTCAGTCTTAATCTTTTCTTCTTCTTCATAATGTTTTTGCTTTTCTTCTTCCATAACTTTAGCAGTATATTCTTTATACTCTTCTCTAGTCATAGTTTTTCTAGCTTCTTTAAAGTCTTTATAATGACTAATAAGTTTGGAACGATACCAATTCTTTTGAATAGTACCAATATGAGGAATAGCAACACATTTATCTTTTCGTATATTAATACTAGCTTCTTTTTCAAGACTTTCAATAATAGATTTACAAAGTATTTTATCATCACCTTGAAACCCAATATCATCTAATATATTATTTATATCTTTATAAATAAGAATATAATCATCATCAAAATCTTCTTGAGAACTAGTATTAGCAATATTAAAACTAGTATTAATCTTAAAATCCATAATTGAAAGTTTAAGAACTCTTCTTATATTACTACTATAAACGAGAACACAAGTACCTATAATTTTAAATTATACATAAGTAGTTATAAGAAGAGTTCGATTATTTAGACGAAATGGCTAATTAGCTTTTTCAGCAGAATGATAAATAAAAGGATTAACAGCTTTATGTTTATCAGTAATAGCGGCTCTTAAATCATTAATAGCTATAACTTTAAATTCAACAAACCAAACTTTCTGTCCTTTTTTATATCCTTGATTTTGTCCAAAAGTACCAACAGTAATAGAACGAGTTAGTTCAGTATCATTAGTAATATACTTATTAACAAATTGAGGACTAAGAACATTATGTTTAAGATAAAGATGATAACCACGTTCAAGAGTAGAACGGTCAATTATAATCTTATCCATTTGGTTCATACCAATAAGTTCAGCATCTTCTTTACTAATCTTAGCAATAATTGGCATAACCTCAACTGTACTAACTTTATTATTAATAACACCAAACAAACTTTCATTTTGGCAAAGAGCAACAACACAATAATGTTTAGCAATAACTACATTAGTAAGAACAGCGTCAAGTGCTTCACTTGTTATTTCGCTGATGTCAGTAGGTATTTGAATACCAAAATCTTTAAATTTACTTTCAACTTTAATCATAACACTAAATTATTTAGTTTTAATAATACTATCAATACCAATATTTCCAAGTTTAAGTTTACTAGGAACTTTAACTTCTTTTTTATTCCTTTCACCACTATGAAATTCTCTAGTGTATTTAGGTTTAGTTTCACTTTTATCTTTACCCATAACTTAATTGTTTTTAGCAAATGTAAGAGTTTGAATGAATCTACCAAGAGAAAAACTATTTTTAACATTTATGTCATAGAGGATTATATGATTATAAATATGCAAGTCATACTCCCCGTGGAGGATGGAGATGAGTTAGACTTAATCATAATAGTATTAATGATATTAATAGAGATAATGATAATGATTATAGTATTGATTAACTTGATATGATTGATACTGATTATATCCATCCTCCACGGGGAGTATAGCGGAGAGCGAAGCTCGGAGCGGGTCACAGCGAATCTATATAATATATCTATATATAATATATCTTTATAGTAATTATAATACATTGATTATCAATAAGTTATAATACATATTATGTATCATGCTGAATACCTAATTCTCCATCAGTATGCAAATTAAGTGGCAAAAATGACTACCTTTGTGCACGAAATCTATTCCATATTGGAATACATTTCGCTATTTCCTAGAGTAATATATTTTTATGTTGAACTTAATACTATTATTGTTATGACTTTTAAAGAAGATTTTAAACCTAGTAGAGTTTATAATAAACTTGTTATTGATGCTATTAATAAAGATATAGCTAATGATAGAAGTATTATTATACCTAATACTTTTGATATTGATGTTAAAAATAATAATAAAAAATATCTATGTGGTACTGGACGTATGGAATGTTTTGATACAGGTAAAATTATTAAAAGATATTATTCTAATGTTGGTATTAATGCTTGGAGAGAAATAGTTGAATTAAGAAGTATAATTCTTCATGAACTTTTTTATTTTATTAATTATACTATTTGTTTTAATTCTAATGTTGTTAAAATTAGTAAGGATTTATTTGATGCTGTTTGTAGAAATGGAATTAGAAGTGGATGTAATAAACGAGATTTTGCTAATGCTATTGTTACATTAGAAAAACTTAATATTATTCGTAGAACAGATAAACGTAGTATGTTTGAAGTTAATCCTAGAGTTATATTTAAAGGAGATATTAATAAATTTCATGAAATTATTACTAAAGGTAAACTTGATGATTCTAAAATAAAATTAGATGATAATATCAATTATATAGATAGAATAGGATTAGTTAAAGATGATAATTGTATTATAATTAAAAATAAACAAGTATATAAAAGTGAACTTGATTATTTATATGATGATAATGAGAATAATGTAGATAAAGCAAATAATGAAACTGAAATAATTGAAGCAGAAGAAGTTGATACTAGTAAAATTGATTGGGATTGGTAATGATGAAAGTAAAAGAATTAATAATGATGATAAAGATGAAAATGATAGTATTGAAAAAGAAGGTTATAAATATAATGAAGATAAATGTAATAATAAGGATAATGACGATGATGATAGTGATAATGATGATGATTGAAAAATTGAATGTATTGATGTGATAGTGAGGCTAGTGAGTATAACCCCCGGTCATGTTAAACTTGATTGACTACCCCCGCCTAAAGTTGATAGAGTTAATGATAATCCTGCTCATTATCAACATTAAATACATTGAGATTATTCATCTCATTACATTACTAACTATTAATACCAATCATTATGAAAACAAACAAACCATTGTTGTTAGTTGCAATCATACTGATGATGCCAGCTATCATACTAGCATTGAAAGTAGAACCAACTAGTGATGAACAGATTACTGCTGTTGTATTTGGAATACTATCGGCTATTGTTAGTTATCTTAGTAGAGATTAATCTCTACTAGATGATGTTGCTCATTATCAACATTAAATACTTTGCAGTTGAAACGAAAACAACTGTCAGTAATGCTACTGATTAGCGTAATTAAATACTTAATAGTCATGCCAAACGTTAAAGATTTAGCACAAGCTGCACAAGGTGCTGCTGCTGCTCCTGAGAGTGTTAATGTAGTTGAACCAACTACTAGTGTTAACCAACCTGTTCAACCTACTGTTGATACAGATAACCAAAATTCTGCGCAAGTGGAAACCATTGATGATGTTGTTAGACGCATCTGTACTGATGGTCATAGTTATGTAATGACTACTGTCATTACTAATATTGATTGTCAAGAACGTACAGGTCGTAATGGCAATTCTTATCTCAATGCGTTTGTTACTATTGCTAGTCCTGTCAAAGGTGCTCAAAGTATGCCTGATGGTACACATCGAATGGGTATGCTTGGTGCTATTCAGATGCCATTCAATCAGATACTGCTTGTAATGCGCAAAGACAAGTTCTACGGTAGATTTGTCAACTATGTTGGCGAAGCTGCTGAGGCTGGCTTTGCTAGTATGTATCTGACTGGTGTTGCTGCCAAAGTTCTTTGCCAGTTTGTACCTGCTGGTGTACAAGACCGTAATCCATTTACTCGTAAAGACAATCTTTACAATGTTGTGGATTATGACCGATATGTATATCATATTGTAGGTATCGAACAACCTACTGACCCTGTTCTTGTTGGTGCATATAATGTACTTATCAAGCAGATTATGGAGGACGCTCGTGCTGCTATTGCTGCCAAGCGTGAGGCTAAAGCTAAAGCAGCTAGTTTTGTTGCTACTGCAATGAATGATGACGACATTCCATTCTAATGAACATAGTGCTACTGACCTTCGGGTTGGTAGCACTGATGTTATCAACAATAGTTTTGTTGATGCTATCGCTAGTGTTCGACATGGAAATGCTCATTATCGACATTAAATAGATTGCAGTAAACGAACTTAACAATCTGATAAGACTTGTCAATCAAGACCTAGCTGCAAGTTCTGATAAGTCTTATCCTAATATTAAACATCATGAAAGTACATCGTATTATTACTACTATTGAAGTTGAGAATGATAATTCTATAACTTCTATTGAACTTACTAAACTTTATCCTACTAATGATTGTATTCTTCTTGCTATTACTAATATGACTACTAATGGTAATGCTGATGATATAACAAAAGTATATGATAGTGTTAATAAGAGCAGACTTGGTATTACTGGTAAATTAAAAAGTATCGCTCGTATTATTAATAATAGTCTTGATGATTACGAATGCGGTATAATTGGTCGAGATTATAACGATAGCGAATGTAATGATGAAACTAAAGCTGATTAACTAGATAAATGCCATGTAAATTTTTTTCTTATAATATATATTATATACGAAGTATATTATATATATATATTATACCCTAGAATCAGCGAAAGATATTGATACTGATATTGCTATTGGTAATGATAAGACTAGTTATGTTAGTGAACTTACAACAACTCATCTTGTGAAACAAGATGATGTTGGTATGACTGTCGTGACTGGTATTGATACTGATATTGGTCATGGAGATTTACTCTCATAACAAAAAGTTATAGAGATGAAATTAGAGGTGACGAGAGGTATTGAATGTGAAGAAAGAGGATATGGAGATGAAAGTGGTGAATGTAGAGTTTGTGGAGAATGAGATGGTGGAGTTGGATGTGGTTCAAATAGGGTTAAATTGAGGTTGAATGTGGAGATGGTCATGCTGAAGAGACTAGTCCTGCTGCTCTTCTTTCTCCTCCTCTTCATCCTATTAATAACACTCCTAATAATCAATCTAACCCTATTGTTCCAACTCCCTCTTATTCCCTCTCATAACCTTTAGTTATATCTTCATAACCATTAGTTATAACCTCTAGTTATATCATCGTTGTTAGTATTAGTTCCAACTCCCTTTCCCATCTCATTATAACTTTCAGTTATACCACTATCAGTTTCAGTCATAGCATCATCATTATCATCTCATTGACGTTCGTCATGACGATTAGTCATACAATCGTTATTAAGACTAGCTCTAACAGTATTACCAAGTCTAATAAGACTTCTAGTCATAATGACTAATAGCATTAGTTCTAGTTAATAATAGCACTATTAATATTATCAGTATTATAATGACTATTAATACTAGTCATGCTAATATTGCTGGTGATATTACTAATGATATTCTTAATATTCTTGATATTACTGATTCTCTTTATACTAATGATACTCTTGATACTATTGATATTTATTATACTCGTGGTAAGTTAATTCCTATTGCTATAACTATTTTAGTTATTTTAATATAGCTATTGATTATTAGTTAGAATTATAGTATAAATAAATTATAATATATTTGGAGTATTATATTTAATTATTATATTTGTCGTGTTGTTCAGTAGAGTAATATTGCTACTGATAATAATATTAATCTTAAACTTATAAGTGTTATGGTAAATTTTGATAATGTTACTAGTAATGTTCAATCTAAGCCTAGAAAGAAAACTATGACTGAAAGTTTAGAAGAAGCTAAACAAGAAGGTAAACTTGTTGTTCCTGAAGAAGATACACAAGTTAATGCTGTTGTTAGTAGTGAAACTGTTCAGCCTAAGAATAAAGCTAGGAAGAAGAAACAAAGTAAAGTTCGTAAACAGGAAGAACAAACTACTATTGTTAGTCAAGCTAATGAAGATAATGATTTTAAAGATGCTAAGACTGATAAACGTGGTGTTCCTGTTGGGATTAATGTTCCTCAACATATTCTTGATGTAGTTTGTATTGTTAAATTCAATGCTGCATTTAGACGTCATACTTCTCTTAATATTCTTCATACTCTTGAAGATGATGGAAGAATATATAATGCTAAAGGTGCTTATGTTGACTTCTTATGGAATAAGTTTAGAGTTACTGCTGATGGTGGTCTTCGTAGAGAATATAGATATACAGATGATTTATTCATTGATGCTTTAGTTAAAGCTCATGCTGATGTTGCTAGTAATAGTCAACGAGTTATTGGTATTATGATTGATACTGAAACTGAACTTCATAAAAAGAATAAAGATTCTGAAGCTAGCTAAGTTTGTAGTATAGACTCCCCGTAGAGGATGGATAGTGCTGTTGAGCTTATTAAAGCTAATTCTCATTTGCCTGTCATTTTTATCCATTTTGTTTATTGGGTTTGTTATAGTTAACTAGTTGATGATAACTATCCTCTACTCGGAGTTTATTTTATATATAAAGATATGGAAAGAACTGATATTTATTTTGTTGAAGATGATACATATTTCAATAATAATGTTGAAGGTGTTGAAATTCATGCAGAATGTCTAAGTCAAGATTTTGACGATATTGCTTGGGAACCAATAGTTGATGATAGTCCTATTGTTGACCCTGAAAATGATGTTTTTGGTTATTATGATTAAATAAATAAAATTATGGAAAATATTAATATTGAACTTATTCTTGATGAAATTTTTGGTAAATCTTGTGATAGTATTATTTGTGATACCTGTAAATATAAAGAAGATTGCGAACTTATTAATAAATTCATTAATGATATTAAAGATAAAGGTTTATCTCCAGACCAATATGTTAGAGGTTTAGCTTTATTTGTATATGTTCTTAAAGAACAAAAATATATTAATAATTTTGGTAAAACTCAAGAAGATATTATTAAGCTTGCTACTGAAAATGGATTTGAACTTGATTGGCTTATTAATCGTTGGGATAGTATAATTGAAGATAAAGATATTCTTAAACCTATTATTGCTGTTTTTCCTAAATATGCTAAAGATATGATTATTAATATTGTTGAAGCTAATACTAAAATTAATAATTTGATTGCTCAACATATTATTGATACTTCTAATGCAGAATATAAGGAAATGATTAAAATGATTAATCAATCTGTTGATAATAATAAACAAGAGAATAATTTTAAGAATTTTAGTAATGATGAAATTTATGCTGAACTTAAACGTAGAAAAGCAAATAAATCTGCTAAATAATCCCACATAAGTTTTTGATTTTATTTCTAATACTACTGTCTGTGAAGATAGTAGTATTATTTCACTTGCTGATGATGGAGGAATTGAACTCCGAAACTATGATATTGCTATTATCCGTTTTAATTTCTAAAATTGTAGGTTTTGTAATAGTACGGTCTGTGAAGATAGTGCTATTAATATTTATCATAGTCCAAGTGTTATATGTCATATTTTATTTGGTGTTAATGATGTTATTATTGATTGTGAAATTAGTAATAATGATGTCTATGTCAAACATTTCGTTTTATATGATTTCGTATTTGTAGTTTTGCCTAGCATTGTCTGTGAAGATAGTGCTAGGCTTTTTAGTATGTATATTATTAACTTTAAATATATAATTAAAATGGATAATTTTGATTCTCTTATTTTTGATGGTCTATTAGATAGATACATTGAAGAACAAGCTAAGTTTGAAAAAGGACAAGTAGTTTATATGGAATATACTTATCAATATCATAATCAAACTAAACTTGGTGTTTGTGTTGGCATTGTAACTGGCGTTGGGGTTACTAAAGCTGAACGTACAATAGGCAATAATAAATATATTGATTATCCTATTGTATATACTGTTACTCACGCTAAAGGTGTAAGTTATAATGTTAGTGAATGTAAACTTGGTTCTGTTGCTGAACATATTCTTAAAGAACGTCTTAAACGTGCTGGTAATAATAATGAACAGAATAATGAGCCTGCTACAAATGACTAGCTATTTACGTTCATAACATATTCATAGATATGATTCTTTTGCCCTCTGTTGAATTTTCATATATAATCCTGATTAATCTATCACGATTAATATTGAGTTCAATACAGGGCAAAAGAACTAGCTAATAAATGTTAAACTAAAAATTTAATACAGTTTTGTTATGAATTATGTTGCTTATAAACAAATTGATGGTACTATTACATCTGGATTTAAAGTTAAACTTTATGATATAGTTACTTTGAATACTGGTTATTGGAAAGATAAACTTGCTATTGTTCTATATATTAATGAAGATAAAAAACAAATTAAAGTTCGTATTATTGAATGTGGTATGAATTTAACTCTTAAAGTTAAAGATGTTCAATTTGTTAATCATAATAATAGAACTGCTGCTCGTTCTTATATTGATTTATGTAATAAACTATCTAAAACCTTTCGTGATAAATATACTGATAAACAGTATATAAAAGATAATTGGTTTACTGATAAGTTTATTATTAATGATATAACTGCTGATACTATTGCTAAAGGTATTGGTCAATATATTACTAATACTGATAGTGATAGATATTCTGTTAGTGCTATTATGTGGCTTAGTGATATTAAAGATTATATAGATGCTTTGCTTAAATATGGTGATTTTGATTTTGTTGCTAAAGCATTTAAAATCTATAATATTACTGATACTAGATTTGAACTTATTCGTAAACTTTATCATTATTTCTATGATTGAAAATGTTTCTCATTTTATACTTGGTATGATATTTGGTTTATCTGTATATCTTTTTATAAGAATTACCATTGTTAGTAAAAAACTAGATAGACTTATTAGAGATATTAATGATACTCAAAATTGGATTAGAAAGATTCAAATTGATATTTGCGATATTAATAAACAATGGGAAGTTAAAAGAGATAGAGATAGAAATAGACTAGATAGAATTGAAGATAGGATTAGTAAACTTACTAGTGATTTTAATGATATTATTAGAAAGAAAGTTTAATGACTAGCTTGCTTCCATCCTCTACGGGGGGTCGCCACGGAGCGTAGCGTAGTGGCTCTACTAATATAACTGTTATTGAATTTATTATAGTTTTAACTATTAAATATAATTGTTTTATTAATCTTTAAAAATGTAAAGTACTTATGAAAAAGTATGATGAAGTTTCTGTTGTTCGTCAACTTAATAATGTTGGCGCTGTTATTGGAATCAATCCTGCTAGTAAAGTTATTAAAGTAGCTAAGAATAGCGCGATTGGTAATGGAACTAGTGGTAAGATTGATTTTCTTTCTCATTATTGTGGTTATCATGTTGAATATGTTGATGTTGCTCAACAACAAAAAGAACGTGATGAAGAGATTGCTGCTAAGAAAGCTGCTAAAAAGGCTGCTCGTAAAGCTAAATTTGCAGAAGATAATACTTTTAAAGGTATTACTCGTGCTGTTGATAAACGTATGCGACTATTAAAAGAAAGTAGTATGTTATGGTTAGCTTTAAATTCTCATTTGGAGTTGTAGGTAAATCCAAAGAGAAAGGAATAGTCAATAAATATGTTATTATAGTTGCTAAATGTGAAGGTATTATTAGATATATTGATGGTACTTATAAAGTAGAATACAATGGCAAACTATATAGCATTACTGGTGAAAGTTACAGAACTAAAGGAAAGAAAATTGTTTATGCTCGTCGATTAGATGAATATAATCATAGAATTAAAATTATAAGAGATAGTGAAAATAGAAAAACTGTTGATACTAGATTTTATATTCCTTTTGCTGCTGGACTTATAGCTAAAGGTAAAATTGTTAAAATGCCTTTTGCTAAGGAATTGTTTCATATTACTACGTGTTATAATCGTGGTGATAGTGAATCTACTATTTTAGCTTTTCAAGAATGGAAAGAATATGAAGATAAAGTTAAAAATAATCTTATTGATGTAAACAACGAATTGTAATGATTGGTAATCTTAATATTGCTAATAGTAATAGAAAAGATACTAACATTAAGTTTACTAAAGACCAAGAAATAGCTGTGCATGAACTTATTGAGTTTCTTGCACAGCCTTGGGATGAGAAGAAATATATTAATGCTCTTTGTGGTGCTGGAGGTACAGGTAAAACATTTGTTATTAAATATGTTATTAATAATTGCAAATGGTCTGGTGGTGTTATAGGCTGTGCTGCTCCTACACATAAAGCTTGTAGAGTTCTTAGTAATTCTATTGGTGGAAAAGAAGTTAATACTATTCAATCATTATTTGGTTTTAGACTTGATGTTAATATTGAAAATTTTGACCCTGAAAATCCTGCCTTTAATCCTGTTGGAAAAGATAAACTAGATGGTCTTAAAGTTTTAATTATTGATGAAGCTTCTATGCTTAGTGCTAAACTTGTTAAGTATATTAGTAATAAATGTAAGAAGCTTCAGATTAAAGTTATAATGCTTGGTGATTCTAGTCAGCTTCCTCCTGTTAATGAGAAAACTAGTCAAGCTTTTCTTATTGCTAGTAATACTTATTATCTTAAAGAAGTTGTACGACAAGGAGATAATAATCCTATTAGTAAACTTCTTAAACTTCTTCGAGAAGATATAGATAATAAGAATGGATGGAGATTTCTTGATTATATATCTAAAAATAGACAAGATTATAATGAAGAAACTAAAGGATTTTATGTTTGTGGTCAAACTGAATTTTCTGATTTAATTGATACTTGTTTTAATGATGAAGAATATACTAAAAATATTGATTTGTATCGTATTATAGCTTATACTAATAGTCGTGTTGCACAATGGAATAACCATGTAAGACATATGATTATTCAAGATGCTGATAAGAGCCTTATTACTCGTAATGATTTAATAATGAGTTATACTACTGTTGTTAATATTTTTAATGATATTATTATTAATAATAGTGAAGAATATATTGTTAAAGATATTGTTGATACAATTGATAATGATTATGAGTTTAAAGGATTTCTTATTAAGTTTCAAGCTATTCATGGTGGTGCTATAACTCAACCTTTATTTGTTATTGACCATTATGATAACTATACATTTCAGATGTATTATAAGAAGTTGACTAGTCTTATCGATGATGCTAAAAAAGCTAGTAGTTCTGAACGTGGAAGTAAATGGAAACAGTATTTTGATTTTAAACGTAAATATCTTATCGCTTCTAATATTACGAATAGTAATGGTAAGATTTTATTTAGTAGAGATTTAGATTATGGTTTTGCAATTACTTCTCATAGAGCACAAGGTTCTACTTATAAAAATGTATTTGTAGATATTAACGATATGATTTATGATAAATATGGTCATCCTTATACTAATAGAGATGAAATGCTTCGTAGATTGTATGTTGCTTGTTCTCGTGCTAGCAATCAATTAGTATTATCTTATGGCAAGTAAAACTGTTGACGAATATCCTGATTGTAAAAGATGTCCAAATCGTATATTTAATACAGGTAAATATATACAAGGTGGTAGAGGAAGTATTCATGGAGATATTGTTTTCCTATTTCCTAGAGGTGATAGAAATTATTGTGAAGGTTATCAATTATTTACTGATATTGGTAATCTTTATGATGAATATTCTGGACGTAATAACATTGAAGATGTATATATGACTTATAGTATTAAATGTGCTTGTTCTAATAATTATAATACATATCTTACTGCTATTGATAAATGTCGTAATATTCTATGGAAAGAATTAGCTAGAATTAATTATAAGTATCTATTTATATTTGGTGATGCTTATCTTAGTATTAGTAATAATCATATTCCTAGATTTATGGCTACTGGCGGTAAGTATATATTTAATAATTATTCGCCTCTTGTTAAATTTAAAGATGATAATCTTTATCATGTATTTAAACAACGTTTTGCTGATGATATTAATTGGGTTAATCAAAATAGAAATAACTATGGATTAAATTATATAAATGATTAATTGTATAGCTTATGATGTTGAAGTTTTAAGAAATTTCTTTTCTGTTACTTTTGTTAGTATTAATAGTTATCTTAAAGTATTTAAAGATTGTGTTAATGCTGATAATAAAGCTATTCCTTTAGTTCAAAAACTATCTGTTGAAGAAATTAAAGCTCGTCTTGAAACTGTTGAAAAATATAAGTTTTATATAACAGATAAAGATGATAGTCAATTACTTTCTATGATAGATTATATTAATAAAACTAGATGTTATAAAGATTCTAATGGAAATATTATTCGTACTGATTTGTATGGATTTAATAATTTCAATTATGATAATCTTATGATTGCTGCTTTACTTAGTTTTTATATGCGTACGAATAGTACGAAAGAACTTATTAATAAGTTATATGAAACTAGTAAAACTATTATTTCTAGTCAAGATGATAAAGATAAATTTAAAACTGATTTTTATCTTAATAGTCTTAGAAAATATAAGCTACCATTTACAGGTGTTGATGTAATGCGTATATTTGCTCTTAATAAAGCAAGTGTAGTTGTAGATAGTAAAACTGGTGAACGTAAACCTGTTCCTAAAGGTTTAAAACAAACTTCAATTAATCTTCAATGGTATGAACTTCTAGAATATGAACTTCCTGATATTAATGAAGAAGAAGCTGAATTATATGATGAAATTCCTAGTCTTAAAGGAATGAATATTAAACAGCTTAATAAACTAGTAGATAAATGGGATAGATTTATTCTTGATGAATATATTGAACCTATGATGTATTATAATCTTAATGATGTTTTCATTGTAGCTGAAATAGTTCGTCTTTATCCAGAAGAAATTAAATCTCGTTATGCTATTAGTAAAGCTTATGATGTTGATGTTCTTAATTCTAGTCGTAGTAAAACTGCTGATATTCTTTTTGAGAAATTTTATAGTAAATTTAGTGGTCTTGCTCCTGAACAATGGAAAGGTAAGAAAACTGAAAGAACTGCTATGAGTTTTAAAAAAGTTATTTTTCCTTTTATTAAATTCAAAACTAAAGAACTTCAAGATTTACTTGATAAACTATATAAAACTACTATTTATAGAGTTAATAAAGATGCTTTTAGTGAGAACGTTAAAATTGGAGATATAACTTATACTCTTGCAACTGGAGGTTTACATAGTCAAGATGTTCCTATGGAGTTATATTCAACTACTCCTTATGGTGATTATCCTATTCCATCCTCCACGGGGGGTAAACCTTTTACCATTTATCATTTTGATGTTGCTAGTTTTTATCCTAGTATAATAGGTGTTCATAAAGTTGCTCCTTCTCATATTGATACAAATGCTTTTTGTAATTTAATTAGTTGGATGAAGCAAAAACGTGTAGATGTAAAGCATAGTAATGAAGAATATATTGATGGTATTGCGAAAGATATTTTAGCTTTAGTTCTTAAGATTGTTATAAATAGTATCTACGGAAAATTGGGGTTTGAAGCTGGAAGTCTTTATGATCGTCTTGCTGTTCTTAAAGTTACTGTTAATGGACAACTTATGCTTCTTATGTTATGTGAAGCATTAGAACTTGATAATATTCATATTATAAGTGCAAACACTGATGGTATTATGGTTAAAGTTTATATTGACCAAGAAGATAAATTTAAAGAAATTACTACTTGGTGGCAAGATATTACTGGTATGCAAGCTGATAGCGATGTTGTTCATAGTCTTATAGCTCGTGATGTTAATAATTATATTACTCAATTTAGGTCTAAAGGTAAGCTTAAAATCGAATCTAAAGGTGCTCTTAATCCTATGATGTATTCTTTAGATTTAACTAAAGGTTATTCTATGCCTATTGTTGCTCAAGCTATCGAAAACTATTTTCTTAAGAATAAACCTGTAATGGATACTCTTCAAGAAGCAACTAATATTCTTGACTTTTGTCTTACTCAAAATGTAGGTAAACAATTTCATGTAGAAGAAACTAAGATTGAAAATGGACAAGTTACTCATGTTATTTGTCAAAGATATGTTAGATTTTATGTTTCGAATAGAGGTTATATTATTGAGAAAGTTCATAATGATAATGGTTCTCGTAGTAGAATGGCAGCTGGTTCTGTTGTAACAGTTATTAATAGTCTTGATGATAAAGATATTTCTCTTAGAGATATTAATTTTAAATTTTATTATCAAGAAGCTATGAAGATTATTAATCCTATCAAACTTAAAATTTCTCCTAAAGGTAAAGGTAAAAGTAAAATTAAAAAATATAGCGGTATGTATAATCCTATTTTTAATGAAGATGATTTTGGATGAAAAATATAGTTGAAGAATCATATAGTAAACTTATTAATAAATGGGGTTCTAAAGATTATAAAGGTGTTGGAACTATCCATTGTGTTCAACCTCTTGATTATTCTGAAATTATAAGTAGAGTTATTACTCTGATGAGGAATAAAAATCCTAATCTTAAAATACTTATTGTTACAGATAATTGGAAAAGAAGAACTGAAATTGTTGATGGTCTTAAAAATCATAATATAAATATAGATACTATTAATATTCTTACTCATACTTATGTTAATAGTAGATATAATTATAGTTATGATATTTCTATTGTTGTTGGAGTTAATGAATGGAATCTTTCTTGTAATACAGTTTTTAATCATGCTAGATTTAAACTTATGATTATAACTAAAGATACTATTGATACTGCCAAACTAAAAGAAATTTATACTAATATTCCTCCTATTAATGATAATATAAGTTCTAGTGGTGTTAATGCTATGCGGGCTTTACTCCCCGTAGAGGAACACAGAGAGCCAATTTTATTTGTTAGTCAAGATGATATTACTAATTATGATAAATATACTGAATTTATTACTCAGACTATTCAAGTATTTGGTAATCTTGATAATATTAAATGTGCTCGAAATGGTACTCAAGATGGACGTAGTGCTATTCAATATATTACAGAAATAGCTGAATATAATGGATGGAGTGCTGATATGGATATGACTAATCCTTTTAGTAAACAAATTGATGAATGTTATAATCCTCTTGTTCTTGCTGAACGAGTTAAGACTTTTTATAATATTGTTCGTGAACGTATGCTTATATGTTCTGATAATGTTTGTAAGCTAGAAAGGATAGTTGAAATTATTAAAGATAATCCTGACAAACGATTTCTTATTATTAGTAAGAGAGGTGAATATGCTGCTACTGTAACTAAATATATTAATGATAAATTAGGTGAAATTTGTGGTGATTATCATGATAAAATTGAGGATAAAGTTCTAGTTGATAGTAATGGTATTCCTGTTTTGTACAAGTCTGGAAGCAAGAAAGGGACTGCTCGTATAATCAAATCTAAGGCTATTTCCACGCTGAATTTGAAGTCTTTTAATGATGGCTTATTAAGAGTATTATCTATAAAAAATAATTCAACTGACAGCCTAGAAACAAGCGTAGACGAATGGATTTTAACCTCACCTTTATGTGATACCATAGATGAACTTATCTATCGTTATAATAATGTTAATTGTAGTCAATCAAAACTTAAAGTACATAAACTTTATATAGCTGGTACTATTGAGGAAGCAAGTTTAAAAAAGGAAAAGGTATCAGTTAACCATGAAGTTATACAGAATGTTAATTCTGATATTAGTGCTCAAAATTTTGATGATATTATTTGCTAGTATAAATATAATAGTTACATTTGTTGTGTAATCAAAATCGCTCTTTGATAGAATGGACGAAGATAAAGAAGTTAAAGTTAATGATACTGCTGTTGCTGTTAGTAATAGTGGTATTGAAAAACAACATGGTGTTCAACATTCTGTTGCTCCATATCAGCTTAATTATATGAGTGAAGCTGAAATTGCAAGTCTTGAAGTATTTATCAAACGTGTTATGCGTAGTGATAAATGTGGTATTAAGTCTGTTGAAGATGGTCTTGCTATTGCAATGAGAGCTAAAGACCTTAGACTTCCATTTTCTACTTGCATTGAACATATTCATGTAGTTAGCGGTAAAACAGGTGTTGATGTTCACATTATTAAGGCATTACTTGTCAAAGGCAGCGTGAGTTGGGAAAAAGTAGATAATTATCGCGCTCTGTACGAATATACAGATGGCTTTAATGCTTATGATGAAGATAAACTTCCATCTGACTGTATTAAGTGTCTTACTCCCAAAGAGGCACAAACTAAAAATGCAGAAGATAAAGACCATGAACATATATATGTTTATCCTGTTAAATACTATAAAGATTATAATGGTAATGTATATAAGGAATATCAACTTAATGGTAAGTTTGAAATAGCTACTAATACTGCTGAAGCTAAACAAATTGCTTCTACTGGTAAAGTTCCTGTTTATAGAATACCTGCTGTTCCTATTGATTATATTACTAGTTATCGTTTTTATCGTAAAATTGGAGAACGTAATATGGTTGCTACTGGTGAGTTTACTTATAAAGATGCTATTGTTGCTGGATGTTTTGAAAAAGATACTTATAAGAAATATCCTAAAATAATGATAAGTCATAGAGCATTTGTTTATGGTGCTCGTGAAATTGCTAATGATTTAATTATGGGCTGTTTAAGCACAGAAGAATTAAAGACTATGCAAGGTATTGATTTAAGTAATGAAGATATTATTGATATTACTGAAATCCAATAACATAAACAAACTAGAGAAATTATTATTAAACAAAACAGTCGTATGACTGATATTATTAACATTTAAATTGAAAGAAAAATGAAAGATTTTAAGAAAGGTTTGAGTTTTGGTATGGGTATTGTTAATGCTGGTCAAAGAGCAGTTAGTGAAGAACCTGAATTGGTAGTTGTTTCTACTCCCGGTAGTTTTCGTATGACTGCACAAGTTTCTAAAGCTCTCGGCATTGCTCATGGTGAATATGTAATGTTCATTAATAACTGTGCAAATATTGATAATGCTATTATCAATAAAGTACCCGAAGTTGTTGCTTTCTGTGAAGAACAAGGTTTGGATATTGAATCTCCCGAAGCTGCTATGGCTGTTCATGCTGAATTTGATATTTGGGCTTTGGCTAAAGGTATTGCTGAATTAGATAAGAATGGTAATCCTTGCACTACTCGTGTTCGTATGACTAAGAATGATAAAATTAAGTATGTTAATACTTATTTCCAAGAAACTCTTGAAGGTGCTTTATCTTCTTCTAATGAAGAACTTAAAGCTGCTCTTGGTCGTGAAGGTATTACCGAAGATGAACAGAAAGAACTTTTGATTAGCTGTATTCAAGGTGATGAAGTTGCTAAGATTAAAGGTTCTAAGTGTGCTAATACTGCTGCTTTGTCTGGTATTGGTGTAACTCTTAACTTTACTGATTCTAATGTTTGGAAACAGTTGAAAGCTGATATGACTGATGAAGAAGCTACTTCTAAAAATCGTGTTTATACAGTAGATATTGACAACTTGCAAGAAGCTGTTGTTAATAACGGTCATAAAGATATTGTTGTTAAGATTGCAATGCTTACCGAATATAAAGATGAAGAACCTATTCGTATCGGTAAGAAAGCTGAAAAAGAAGAAACTGCTGAATAATCAAATCTTCGTCCTAGAAATATAGTATCTTGAACATAGAGCTGCATTGTTAGTATTGCTAATGGTGCAGCTCTTATTTTATCTAATAATTCTTTTAATTACTTTAATTATGTCGACAGAAAAAGAAATTAAGAATGAAGCTGCTGTTGCAGCAAGTGCTGAACAAACTGCTAATGCAGAAGTACAAACTCCTAAAAAACGTAGAGGTAGAGGTATTAATAACGATTTACGTGATGTAACTCGTAAAAAGTTTGATGAACGTACTGATTGTAATAAAGCTAATGGCTTGTTTATTGGTCATCTTGAAGATGTTAAAGTTGATTGGGCTACACTGAAAGATGATGTTCAAGGTATGCCTTCATTTGCTGGTATGAGTATTCCTTATCTTACATTTACTTTTGCTAGTAATCATGAAAATATCAATGAACGTCGTTATGTAACTCAACGCCTTCTTCCTGCTGAAAGTAATGTTGAAACTATTCCCGGTGGTAAAGGTGCTTGGAAAGTTGATAACATTTTCCGCTTTATGAAACATGTATATAATGTATTTGTTCTTAAAGGTCGTGATTTAACAGAAGAAGAAATTGATGCTCTTACTTTGCCTTTTGAAGATTTTGATGAAAATATGCAGTATGTACCTGTTGAGGCTGAAGAAGTTATAGCTGGTTATAAGACTGTATTTGAAAATTATGTTAAGTTACTTAACAATAATGGTAAACCTGTTTATAATGATGCTAAAGGTAAACCTATTACTATTTGGATGAAGCTTCTTCGTTTCGTTAAGAATGATGGTAAATGGCGTGCTGTTGTTGGAAGTAAATCTTCATTTGGTGATTTAGGATTTCCTACATTTATCAATGATGGAGTTATTGAACTTTATAAAGAACAATCTGCTCCTAGTTTGCATATTGACCCTTATAAAGAAAGTATTATTTATCAGAAATCTGCCGAACAAGCTAAACAGCCAAATGTTGCTATGCCTGGTGTTGGTGTAATGCCTGGTGTTCAAACTGCTACTCCTATAAATCCTGTTAGTGGATTTAATGGCGGTGGAGATTTTAGTCCATTTGGTGGTGGTAATGATGCTGCTGGTGCTTTTGTTAATCCAACAGAAGATTTACCATTTTAAAAAATTAAAGTTGGTTAAATAGTTGTATGTAAGAGGATTGGGTACTATTTTAGTACCTAGTCCTCTTTTTTTATATGTTCACGATAAAGGTCAAATTAGAAATATTATGAAAAGAAATATTAGTAATACTATTTTAACTAAAGATTATATTTTCTCTAAAGTTAGTCAAATTACTATTTTTAGTGCTTATACTAGAATTAGTGTTGAAGATATACAACATTGTATAGATACAGGAGAATTTATATCTAGTCCTTTTCGTGAAGATACTCATCCTAGTTTTGGTTTTAGATATGATAATAGGAATAAACTTAAAGGAAGAGATTTTGCTGGATATTGGTGGGGAGATTGTATAGATGCTGCTGCAACTGTACTCTCTGAAATTGTTCATAAGCAAATTGATATTTCTATTAAAAGTCAATTTCTATTTGTTCTTAAACATATTGCTTATACTTTTAGAAATATTATTTATGGACAAGATAAAGATGAAAACAACGATTATAATATTGCTAGGGCTATTAGTAATGTACGTAATCATAAACCTATTATTGAACTTGTTACTCGTCCGTGGAATAATTTAGATGCTAAGTATTGGGGACAATTTGGTATTAATCTTAATTTTCTTAATACTCATTTTGTTTATCCTGTTGACCAATTTTATATTAATCGTTCAACTAATCCTATTCCTAAATATTTTTACGATAAAGATAAAACAGATTTATGTTATGGTTACGTTCTTGGACAAGATAAAAGAGGAATAGTTAATGTTAAATTGTATTTTCCAAATAGGAATAAGAAAACTGAAGTTAAGTTTATAACTAATAGTAATACTATTGAAGGAGTTATTAATCTTGAATTAGATAATTATGACGTTATTATTATAACTAAATCTACTAAAGATAGATTAAGTCTTGAATGTTATCTAAAGAGTATTAATCATTCCATCCTCTACGGGGGGTCTACCCTTGAGTCTAAGACTATTGGTGTTATTAATATTCCACATGAAACTTATAAACTTCGTCAAATTGAATATGATTGGCTTCGTAGTAAACTTAATCGAAATGGTTTTCTTATTAGTCTTATGGATAATGATAGAACTGGTCTTATGGAAGCTATAATTCTTAAGAATGATTATGATATTATACCTATTATTATTCCTAAAGAACTTGGTGTTAAAGATTTTGCCGAATTGAGAAGTAGTTATTCTACAAATGTTATTAATGAATTAACTCAACAAGTTGTTAAATATATAGAAGATAATTATGGAGAAGAAACTGAATTTACTTGGGATACGGAAGAAAGTGATACTTTGCCATACTAAAAGTCTAGCTGGTGTTACCTATACTGTTATGCGTCCAATTACTGAAGAGGATGAACAAAATCTTGATAAATGGGAATGTATTAATGTAGATGGTAAACGTATTGATAAAAAAGATATTTATTGTTATGGAGAAATTAATCTATCTTCTAATGATGACGTTGAATATATCAAAAAGTTTAGCCTACTTGATACTGATAATGGTGGAACTATTCATAGTAATTTTAATTATCAAGAAGGTTATGCTCTTATTGAAGGAATAGCTAAAACTTATCCTACATTTGATATTATTGAATGGTTTAAATATAATCATTGTCTTATAGGTAAACCAACTCGTATTATTATTTATAAATGTAAGAAAGAAAATCTATGATAATAAAAGGATATGAAGAAAAGCTAGATGATAGAGATGTTAGATATATTAATTATGTTATTGATAAATCTACAATGGCTGATGCAATTGAATCTTATATTAAAGATTTAGATTGTACTACTATTTATCCTGATGGTTCTCGTCCTAGACAAACTATTAATTATGGTTATCGTATTACTCTTTCTAGTATTGAATATATTCTTGATAAACTTTATCTTGTTCTAGAACATCATCCAGAAAAAGCTCAAAGTTATATTGATTATCGTAATACTATTATTAAAAGAATTATTGATATACATGAAAAAAATCTTGATTTCGAGAGAAGAAACCCAGTACGATATTATAGTAAAGAACCAAGGAAACGCACTAGAAGTGCTAGCAGAGTTAATCAATCAAAAGATGTCTTTACAGGTAAACCCATTGATATTAGCACCGGTATTGCAAAGGCTATTAAGCCTAAAAAGGAAACGATTGCTCAGCGTAAAGCTAAACTTCTAGGTGGTAAAGCTGTTAGTTTTGCATTTAATGGTTTAAAAATAAGTGAACATAATGAATAAACTTTATCGTAGAAATAATAATGGTGTGCCTACTGTTTGGTGGGCTGAACTTGACAGTGGTACTAATAGTATCACTGTTTTTTATGGTCTTGTTAGAGGTAATATTCGTAAAGAAGTTTATGCTGTTACTCAAAAAGATGGTCAAAAAGAACTTGAAAGTAGATATAACGATAAGATTAAAAAAGGATATACATATCTTGATGAACTTTGTGATATGCAGGGTTTACCCCCCGTGGAGGATGGAGATAATGATACTCTATTTAATTTTCTAAATACTTATCTACCTAAAGACCTTAGTAATGGAAATACTAATCTTCTACTTCCAATGCTTGCTAAAACGTATAGTGGTAATGTTTGGAAAAAAGTCAGTTGTATGTATGGTCAGTATAAGATTAATGGTCTGCGTTGTATTGTTACTGCTTATACTCAAAATGATATGTTTAAACCTGTTAGGCTTCGTTTCCAAAGTCGTGAAGGTCTTATTTGGCATACTCTTGGCTATCTTGAAGATTATTTGCTTGCTACTATTAATACAAATATTATCGACGATATGATTAATGGATTTGCAGCACTTGATGGTGAAGTTTATCTTCCCGGTTATACTGTTAATCAAATTAATCATTTTGTTAAAGATGCTAATTGTGTTGAAAATAAACTTCTTCAGTTTTGGTGTTATGATATTATGATGGAAGGTAATCAAACTCATAGAAATATGTATCGTTGTCATATTAAAAACCCTACTTCTTTTAATAATATTAATGAACATTATAATAATAAAGAACGATTGATTATTCTTCCTAGTATATATATTAATAATGATGATATAGCTATTAAAACCAGAAATCATTTTATTAATCTAGGTTTTGAAGGTCTTATTCTTCGTAATATAGAAACTGATTATCAATATGGTAGACGTAGAGCTAATTATATGGAGAAGTTTAAAGATGCTACTGAAGGAGATTTTATAATTATTGATATTTATAAAGAAAAGAAACGTGATTTACCTATTCTTCTTTGTAAAAATGATATTAATGATGAAAAGTTTGAAACTCGTTTAAGTACTAGTCATATTGTTCAACAGGAAGTTTTATTCGATTCTCAATCTTATATTGGTAGAACTGTTCATATAGATTATGGCGAACGAAGTGGCGTTGCTAGAGTTCCATCTCATATTAAAAATGTTGTTATAAATGGAGATACTAGATTATAATGTAATTAAGAATAATAGTTTTGATAGAACTAAATCTTATTTTAGTTGTTATTATAATTCTATTGTTTTATTTACTGATTATGATGCTAAAAGTTATAATTTTGCTATTAGATATAATGACATAACTAAAAGTAATGAACTTTATGTGATTTTATATAATGATGATAAAGTTAATAATAGTATTCCTGTTGTTCGAGATGCTAATACTGGATTTAAATTATATATTCCTAATAGAGTTATTAGACTTCTCGATACAAGATTGCGTAATACTTTTGTTATGTCTAAAGATGATTTTAATATTAATGTTAAGTTTGTAGAAGAACGTAATAGTTTTTGTATTATTTATCATATAGATATTGAATAAGGTGAAGCCTAGTACATAATATGGTGTGCTAGGCTTTTCTATTTGTTAGAGGTCTAAAACTATACAGAACACGCTCGTAGATATGATTCTTTTTGCCTGTATTCGATTTTATATATCTAAATGATTAATCTATCACGATAAGATTTGCGTGTCATAGTGAGCCTTAAAATGCGTCATTCTCACCATGATATTTAACATTAAATTCAGCATCATTATTACTAGTAAATTCCTATTATATTTTTATATTTGTCTTGATAAACAAAAACAAATTATTATGAGTATTAATAAAGTTACTATTGTTGGTATTAAAGGATTTAAAGGAAGTGGTAAAGATACAGTTGCTTCTATGATTAGTTATATCCTTCATGATGGTATTATGAAAGCTAATTATGATACTTGGCTTCTTTATCATAAAAATGATTTTATCGAAAATGATGAAATAATTATTCATTTTGCTGATAAACTTAAAGATGATATTGCTGGATTTTGTAATATTGACCTTAAACTTCTTGATAAACAAGAAATTAAAGAAAATTATTATTATAATTTTAAAACTGGTATTGTTTCTACTAGTACTAAAGAAGTTCTTTATGTTATTGACAATTGGAATGATGTTATATTAAAATATGATGATTTAGCCTCATATCTTGTTTTATATAGTAATAATGTTAGTATTAAAATTAGAGTTCTTCTTCAATATTATGGTACTAATATTATTAGAAATCATTTTTGGAAAGAAGCTTTTATTCGTTATACTATGAATAAAGCATTTGATATAAGAAATAGTAAAGGTCAATGTATTATAGCTGATGCTAGATTTGATGATGAATGTAGAGCTATTAAAGATTGTGGAGGAATGATAATTAGAGTAGATAGAAAATCTAGTAATGATAATCATGAAAGTCACGAAAGTGAACAAATAACAATTAATAAAGATGATTATGTTATTGATAATACTGGTACTCTTGTTGGTCTTTTTTATAAAGTTCTTAAATTTGTAACTGATTATATGGTATGAAATTACATCCTATTTTTGGTATAAATGCTCTTGCTAGAGTTTGTATATGTTGTGGTAAAGTTATTGGTTATACTCCACTTGGAAATTCTGTTGAAGAAGATGCTAGTAAGAGTAAACAAATAGCTGAAGCTATTGTATGTAAAGAATGTATAGATAAGCTTGATAGTGAAACTTGCTTTATAGCTTGTGACATGGATAAAGATAATTATATAACTGCTACTTATGATACTTTATGGATTAGAAATAAAGGTCTTAAAGAGTTTTTTAAAGAGCTTGATTCTATACAACCTATTAATATTATACCTAAAGAACATTTTTATAGTATATTTGGAAATGTAATTAAAGATTTTTATAATAATAAAGAAGATGAAAATAATTGAACCTAAAGTTGAACTTTGGCAACAAGGAGATGATGCTAAAGCTCATGTTGCTAGATGTGCAAGAGTTTGTTATGGTAGAGAAACAGGTAATGATGAAGCTACTATTAAACGACTTATTAATGATGAACATTGGAGTATGTTTCGTCATGGAACTTATTATATGATTGCTAATGATAGTGATAAAACTTTAGAAACTATTATTATTAATTATGCTAATACTATTGGTTTTAGTTATGATTATAAAAAACATGTTTATTATATAACTGTTAATGGTAATTGGGTTTTAGACCATAAAACACAATTTGGTTATCTATCTAAATATATTGTTCCTATTGAAGATTTTCGTAATACTGAAATAGGATTTCATATGATGAGATATACTTTTTGTGTTGATACACAAATTAGTACTTCTCGTGAATTAAACCGCGTTAGTCCTAATAATATTGCTGAAATGAGTACTAGATATATTGGATTTTCAGATAAACAACCTATTTACGAATATGATTTGCATACAGAATAAGGAATTATTGCTGCATATTTAGCAGGTCATAGTATTAATAAAATAGATAAATATAGTGGAATAAGTCATAATAAAATAAGAGATATTCTTGTAAATAATGATATAACCATTAGAAATACTGCCAGTATGATTAATCATGATGCTTTTAAAAATATAAATAGTCATGAAAAAGCATATTTATTAGGATTAATTGAAACTGATGGTAATATTAGACTTAGTCATAATGAAATAAATATAACTCAACATAAAGATTATTATTTATATATTAAAGCTATTATGAGTTATGTTTTAGGTAGTATAAATGAAACAAATGATAGAAACTGTAAAAAACTATATTGTTTTTCTAATGAAGCTGTTAATGACTTAATTAATATAGGTATTGTTGAAAACAAAACATATAAACAAACAGATGAAGATTCTATTAAACTAATTAATGCTATTCCTAAAGAATTTTATCCATCTTTTATCAGAGGTATTTTTGATGGGGACGGATGTATTGGTTTTTATAAAGATAAAAAAGGATATGATAATATACATTTTTATATAGCTGTTCATACAAATAAATTAGCAAGTTTTATAGAAAATATTATTAAAACTGTTATTAATAAAGATTCTGTTAGAATAACTTATAGAAATAATTTATATTATATAAGTTTACATTCAAAAAAAGATATTATTGCTTTTGGCAATTATATGTATTCTGGTTTTAGTTATCCTTTTGGGCATCCTGATAAAACAGCTAGATATATTAATTTTTTACAAAATAATACTAATATAAATTATAATTTTCCTATTAGTAATTTTGGTGATGATAAATTTAAAATATGTATTCCTCATTGGATAAGTAAATGTACAAATGTTGGTGCTATTTTTACTTATATATTAGGTATGTATGCTTCTGAGGAAACATATAAAGCTTTAATTAATGATTATTATTTGCATCGTCAAGATGCTCGTGGTGTTCTTCCTCTTGATACTGCTACTAGATGTATTTATACATATTCCGTAAGAGAATGGCGTTATATTATTGATTTACGTTATTATGGTACTACTGGTAAACCTCATCCTAATGCTAAGCTTATAGCTGGTATGATTAGAAATAATTTAATGGAACTTGGATATGACTTCAGAGATTGATAAACTTAAACACTTTCATGTTGAAAATTATAGTGGTACTAATTTTACTGATGATTTAAATGATGGTGAAGAATTTCTTTATACTACAATTAGAATTAAAGATGACAAAGAAGTAACATTTCTATGTAAATATGTTAAAAATAAACATATTGAAGTTTGTCCTAATTGTATATTTAATAATTATCTTTGCTATGGTCTTTTATGTAATATTGTTGTTCTTAAAGTAATTAAAGATGAAGAAAAGTAAGCGTTATATTAAAAAGCAAAATAATAAACCTCTTATTAATAAGAAAGTTTTAGCTAAAGTTATTAGAGAAAGTAATATTTGTAAACATGCTATTAAAGAACTTAAACTTGCTGGATATGGTAATGGAGAAGGTGGTCCAAATGATTGGATGTATCAACAAGTAATTGAAGCTGTTGCTATATTTGCTTCTCATGGTAATTCTGGTGGTTCTGCTCCTTGGGAAATTAATCTTGTTCAAAAACTATGTGATTGGGATATTATTAGTCCTCTTCGTTTTACTGATGATGAATGGAGCCAAATAAGTTCTGATGGTACTTGTCAAAACAGACGTAAATTTGATGTATTTAAAGAACCAAATGGTAGTATTCATTATAATGGAGCTTTTACTAAACGAGCTACTAGTAGATATAGTTTTGCTACTAAAGAATGGACTGAAAATAAAAATCCTATTTGTTGGAGTGGTGGATTATTTGAATATAAAGATAATATTCTTACTGGTAGATATTTTAGGATTTGTCTTTTACAGCAACATGATATTAACAAAGGATGGATGCCTAAACCTACACAAATCATTGATTGTGTTGAAGTAGAAATATCTCCTAATAATTGGATTATGGCTGTTGATATTAATAATATTGATTTAATCAAACTTGATATTAATTATAATATTCAATGGAAAGAATGTTCTTGTTTAAAAGGTATTCGTCTTGAAGATGTTACTGTTGAACTTGAAAAAGAAGCATATGAAGAAATGAGAAATAATAAATAAATTATTAACTATTTAAATATTAAAGTTATGAGAAGAAGATTTTATGGTTTTAATAACCGTTTTAGAACTACTAAAAATACAGAAGCTGTTGTATTTGAAAAAGGTGGATTTGTTGGTAATCTTGGTTTAGTAAAAAAACTATGGAAAAAATATATTGAAGCTAGTTATAAATATAGAACTAATACAGGTAAAATTACTGCTAGTGATTATACTCATTTATTTGGTTATTTAAATCCTTATTATCGTTCTGCTTATAATGTATCTAAACGTAGAAAATAATGGCAAGTATTTATAATATTACTACTGAACTTGAGGATATATTTCTTGAGTTAGAAGAAAATGGAGGTGAATTAACTCCTGAACTTGAAGAACGCCTCGCTATTACACAAGATAATCTTAAATCTAAACTTGATAGTTACCGTAAAGCATATACTATGTTTAATCTTGAAGCTGAATCTTGTAAAAAAGAAGAGCAACGATTAGCTGTTCTTCGTAAAACTAAAGAAAACAATGCTGAAAGACTTAAAGGAGTTATGCTTGATGCTGTTATTGCTTATGGAGATTTAGGTAAGTCTGGTAATAAAGTTATTAATTTAGTTGATAGTAAACTCTATACTAAGAACAGTAAATGTGTTGAGATTGATGAAAATCTTAATCAAATATTTATTGATTTAGTTCTTGAACATTTACAATCTCTTTGGGATAATGATATGATTGATAGTAATTTCTCATTTAGTAGAGATGTTCTTCTTGAACAAATTAATGATAAATTTACTGAAAGATATCCTGAACAATCTGCTAGACTTAGAGAAGAAACTGGAGGTTATTTTACTCTTGATGATTTAGATTGTATTAAAGTTAAATTTGAGATTGAAAAACCTATTGGTGATTTAGCTAATAAAATTAATTTTGATTTACTTAATACTTTCTTTAATCATCAACATGAAATGACTAAAAGTAGCAGTGTTAATAAAACTACTATGAAGAATATTCTTAATGATGGTAGAGATATTAGTATAGCTAAACTTGTTGAAAATACTAGTCTTATTATTAAATAATTTGGTTATACTCCCCGTAGAGGACAGAATTAAGTTCATCCTCCACGGGGAGTCAACACTACTAATCTTGCTAATTATGGAACTAGAAGAAAAAGTAAAAGAATTAATAAAATGGTATATGGATACTTATGGTGTTAATAAAGACCAAGCTGTTAGAGATATTGAAAGTGTTATGTTACGTATAAGTCATAAATAATATGTATAAAGTAAAAGGTAAACCTTGGGCTTATTCTGGTGCTATTGATGTATCAGATTGTGCTACTGCTAAAGAAGTTATGCTTAAAGCTGGACTTAATTTTAATGTAGCTAAATGTGAACTAGTTGGTAAAATGCCTATTAAACTTACTGGAACTGATGAAGAACTTGACCGAATTATTAAAGAACAAAAAGAAGGCGCTCATGTTTTTGGTACTGACATTTATCGTAAGTGTGATAACGCCTTTGCTACCTATCGTACTGATTACAATATTCCTTTAGGTGTTGTTAAAAGTAAATATACTATTGTACAAAACAATGATGCTTTTAATTTCTTTGATGACGCTATTGGTAAAAATTCTGCTATTTGGCAAACTGCTGGATTTTGGGGAAATGGTGAGAGAATATTTGTAAGTGCTAAACTTCCTAATAATATTCTTGTTAAAGGTGACCCTGTTGAAAATTATCTAGTATTTACTAATACTCATGATGGTAGTGGTGGAGTTAAGATTTTATTTACTCCTATTAGAGTTATTTGTCAAAATACTCTTAATGCTGCTATTCGTTCTAGTAGTAATTATGTTAGTTTTCGACATACAACTAGTGTTCATAATAAGATTTCTGTTGCACAAGAAATACTTGGAATTAGTAAAATTAAATCTGAAGAATTTGGTCAATATTGTAATTTACTTGCTAATATTAAAGTTACTGATGAAGATGTAATTCAATTTATTGGAGAAAATCTTCTTACTAGTGATGAAATTCAACGTCTAAAAGATACAGGTCATACTATTAAAGATATTGCTTATCGTAGTGGTTTAGCTTTAACTGATAGTAAAATAAGTAGTAGAAAAATGAATGTTATTTCTGATACTTATAGTTATTATTTTGATGGTCCAGGTCAAAGAGATATTCTTGGTACAGCTTGGGGTGCAGTTAATGCTATTAGTGGATATTATTCTAATATAGATAATATTGAAGGTACTAAGCGATTTGATAGTATTTGTTATGGTGATAAATCAAGAAAAATAGAAAATGCTTTTGCACTTGCAGAAGCTCTTTAATTTAATAATTTAATTGTATATGGAAGTAAAAGTATTTAAACTGAAAGAGATTAAACTTCTTAGTGGAGATGTTGTAAATATAGAACAGTATTGTAATGTTCAACCTATTTTACCTGCTTATGGTAAAGAAGGTGATGCTTGTATGGATGTTTATCCTATTCTTTGTGAGCATGATGTAGATAAAGATAGATTTATCTATCATACAGGTTTAGCATTTAATATTGGAGATGATGCTAATGGTGAACCTAATGAAATGTCTTTACGTCCTAGAAGTAATCTTACTAAATCTGACTTTTATATGCCTAATGCTCCTGGTACTCTTGATTGGGGTTATCGTGGAGAACTTCTTATTATTTTTAAGAATCGTACTTCTAGAGATTTAGTTCATGCTGTATCTACTCTTGTTGAAGTAGTTGATAAACTTAGAGAACATATGCATTTACCTGATAGTATGGTTGGTAATGCTAGACTTAAACTTAATAATGTTAGAACTACAGTTACTAATATTCTTGGTAAAATTTCTACTCCGCCATATAATTGTGATGGTAAAGATAGATGTTGTCAATTAATTATTAATAGTGCTGAACGCATTAGTTGGAAAGAAGTTGAATCTATTGAAGAATTAGGAGAAAGTGAACGTGGAAACAAAGGATTTGGAGAAGGAACCGGTGGAGGAGCTAAAGCTTAAAGTTGGTGCTCGTTATATTCATAATAAAACATCTAATGAATATATAATTATTAGTATTACTAAAATGAAACATCCAGATACAGGTGAATGGATTCCTGCTGTTATTTATAAACTTGATGGACTTGAACCTTTATGGTGTAGAAGTGTTGAAAGTTTTAAAAGTTATTTTAGTGATGCTAAAGTTGAAGGTAATGAAGTTTATCTATGAAAAAGTTAATCTTATTCTATTTACCTGATTGTAATGTTAGTAAACTTTTTGAAGAAAGGCTTCATAAAGCTCTTGCTCTTCCTGAGTTTGCCGGTAGGTTTAATCTTATTAGGCATAATCTATATACTGATACTGGTAGACAAGAAGCGCGTAGTGTTGGTATTAGTGATGCTCCTGCTGCTTATTGTGATGGTGATATTCTACGTGGTGTGCAAAGCGATTACACTATTAGGAAATATCTTCGCAAGCTGTTAGGACAGTCATAGATACAGTTCTTTTGCCCTACATTGAATTTTAATTGTTATTATGATTAATCTATCACGATATGAATATCATTCAATGTGGGGCTTTAAAATAGCTAATTTTATAAATTCTCATTATATTATACGAATACTATGGTTAAAATTGAATTTTATTATAAAAGTGCTGATAAAGATAAAACAGAAGCTATGCGAGAAGCTATTGATATAGCTTTATTTGGTACTAATGTTCAATGTAATTTTAAAAATCTTCCTGACCATCTTATTCTTGAAGATATGATACTTGAAAAGGCTGTTGCTGGTAAGAATATTACTGAATATCCTACTTGTATTATATATCGAGATGATACAGAATATAAACGATATAGTAATTCTGTTACTTGGGAAGAACTTCGTAATGATATTAATTATCTTACTGGAGATGAACCTACAAGACAAACAAATAATATATTTGTTGAAGCGTTTATTGATGAACATGATTGTATAACTCGTGCTAAATGTGCTGATGCTATTGCTTGGATGTTGAAATATCAGAATACTAAAGTAGAATATATTCAAACTAATGTTGATAATCCGAATAAGTTTGCTGTTGTAATTAAAGATAGTTGGAGAACTTATGCTACTTATGTATATTCTGATAGTCTTACTACTGAAATGATTAAGAATACTCTTCTTAGAGTTCCTAATACTATTAAAGAAGCTGTTAAAAATAATGCTATTGTGTTATGATACGTATTGATTGTTTTACTAGAGATGGTTGTGACGCTTGTAAAATAGCAATTAAAAATATAACTGATGCTATTAATGAAGCTAATTGTGATATTACTCTTAATATTCGTAATACAAATCTAGATGATATCCTAAGAAAAGAAATTACTAAATTTCCTACTACTGTTATTACTAAAGTCGATAATGATTATAAAAGAAAAGAATTAGCTCGACTTGAAGGAAGTTTTCCTAGTGATTATATTAAAGATATTATTAATAAACTTGAAAAAGAATAAACTATGACAGTTAAAGAACTTATAGAAACACTTAAAACTTGTGATGAAAAGTCTGAAGTAAAAGTTGAACATTGGAATAGTACAGTATCTTCTATTGAAGAAATTATTGATTATAGTAAAGAACTTAGTGAAGTTATTATAACTATTGAATAATTAAATTTTAAAGCTATGACAGTTAAAGAACTTATAGATAAACTTCAACAATTTGATGAAGATAAACTTGTTTTAATTGAAGATACTGAATATAAAGAATTTCAGGCTATTGATGTTGAACCGGTAGATGATAGATTTGTAATAATTACTACTACGGTTAAATAAATAATATTAATGCTAATTATATCTATTGAAATTGAATAATATGGAAATAATTAAATTTATAAATCTAATGAATATTATTAATATGATTATTAATATTGTTCTAATTGTTGTTATATATTGGAATATTTATACTTGTTTTAGTAGATATATTGATTATAAAAATACTGATAAAGACCCTTATGATATTAAGTATAATAAAATGAAATATCATAAAAGTGTTATTGGAGTTATAATTAGTATTATTGCTAGTATAACTATAATATCTATATTATATTTTTTACAAAACTAATTAAATAATTAAATCTATGAGTAAATTTATTGGTGTTAAAATGATTGAAGCTGTTCCTATGACAGCTCGTGAAGCAAATGACAAAGGTTATAGAATTGGTAATCATTCTTTTGAAGAAGATGGTTATGAAGTAACTTATCCAAATGGATATAAATCTTGGAGTCCTGCTAAAGAGTTTGAGAAAGCTTATTATAAACTTGAAGACCCTACTGGAGATACTCTTAAAGAAAATGATATTAAGAGATTTATTAAAGATATTGAAAATGTAAAAGTTGGTACTAAAACAACTAATACTACTCTTACTTGTCTTACTGGATTTGAAGTTCATGGTCAAGCAGCTTGTGTAAAACCTGAAAACTTTGATTTAAATGTTGGTTCTAATTATGCTCGAATTAAAGCTGAAGATAAAATTTGGGAAGGTCTTGGATTTGTTCTTCAATGGGCTAAATATGGACTAAAGAAGTAAATAGTATTAATGCTAATGGTTTATATGTTATACTTAAAGCTGGCTCTATTAGAGCTGGCTTTATTAAATTTGATGATTAGCTTGGAACCGCTACGAGTGCTACGCACTCTTCGCTATACTCCCCGTAGAGGATGGAATGGTAGTTGTGCTAGTAATATTAGTATAGTTGTTAATGATAATAATTATATTGATTGAATGAATACTAGTCTATTCCATCCTCTACGGGGAGTTGAGCGTAGCGAAGCGGAGCGTTCTACTAATCCTTAAACTTATAGTCGTTGGCATGACTGAAACCTCGGTAGCTAAGCTAGTCTTACTACTGGGGTTTATTTTTATCTTATTATTAAACTTAAATATATTATAATTATGATTGCATTTGTTGTTTTTCTTGGAATTATATTCGGCGGTGTTAAATTATTAGCTTCTGCTAATAATATTAGTGATAGTGAAGCTATGGATAAGTATAGTGGAAAACTATTTGTTGTTGGTATTATAGTTTTTGTTATTCTTATGTGTGTTATTGGTAATAATGATGATGGTTTTAATTAAGATATTGCTAATAGTAAATATTGATTCTATCTGTTCTTCTATCTATATAGATAGAAGAACGCTTGTAATATTTTGATTATCAATTAATTACAAAAATATTTACTTCCGAAAATTGGAAGATAGTTACACTTTTTTAACATTAATCATTCCGTTTTTTCCTACATAATATTTATATTTGTCATACTGATAATCTAAATAATATTGTTTTTATGACTAGAGTTACATTTGATAGTAAAGCTCTTAAAAAGGTTAGAGATATATATTCTAAAAGAGCTAATGAAGTTGCTAAAAATATTGCTCCTACTGTGTATAATATTGAAGTTACAACAGAGGATAGAGAAATTACTGATAGTCTAGCAACACTTAATACTGTTTTTAAACTTACAAAGAAAACTATTACTAATCGTGAATATGTTACATTTGGTAATGAATTAAGTTCTAAACTTATTAAACTTAATAAAGGTAGTATTGCTATTATTAGTTATATTTGTAATAATATTAAATGGTGTAGTAATAAAATTACTTTTACTGAAAGTGATATAACGAATTATGCTCATATTGATTCAAAAACTTTTTATATTGCTTTAAATGAACTTTATAACGAACAAGTAATTATTAATACTACTAAAAAATCTACTTATGTTGTTAATCATAATTATATATTTAGAGGTAGTATGACTGATTTTATTAAAATTTATCATGATAAATATGATGGTTTAGTTGGATTTCTTGATGATAAAAAACGTATTATTCTTGATGATTGAGATATTAATGTTAAAAGTAAAAGGGCTTGTCTAGGTAGTGATACCATAGGCAAGCCCTTATTTTTTACTAGATTCAAGTCCAGCTTATTCAAATATATCTTTAGCTATATCTTTATAAGGTATAATACTAAGTATATTTTCATCAAGTTTATAATAACTATTATTATTAGGTAAATCAAGAACTCGATTAATACTACGAACAACAGGTATATTACGAATAGCCATAACTTCAAACTTATTCATACCTTTATATCTACCAGTAGTATATTCCTCAGTAAAATCTTCTTCAATAAGGAATCTAGCAGCCATAGCAGTAGTACCAAGTAAGTCATTAATAGTTTGTCCAATAGCAACAGGACTAGACCATAGTTTTTTACCTTCAGCATAAGCACCAAATGGAGTAAATGAAGCAGCTTCAGAAGCAAGACGGTCAGCATGATAAAGCATAAGATTATATATAATACTTTCATCATCATCTCCACCCATACCAGTTATAGCAATCGCGCCAATAATAGCAGCTCCTACATAAAGTAAATCACCTAAATTACGTCTAATATTTGCTTTTTCATGTTCAGGAAGAAGTTCATAATTAAGTTTGAAATTAACAGCAAATGAAAGTAAATTCTTACCATAAGTTTGGAATGCTTTAAGAACATCACTTACATTATTAATTTCTCCTATGTTAGTTTCTTTAAATGGAATAGTCAAATAATCATAAAGACTAGTATAACTACCTTTTTCAACAGTACCTAAAGTTTCATTATAATAACCATTCCAACGATAACGTTTCTTAAAACCTGGATAAAGATGTTTATGATATTGCATAACCATACCACCCCACCAATGTTGTTCAATATTAGCAGAACCAAGTTTATCATAAACACCATGAACTTTTTTATTTACTTCACGAACTTTATCAATAAATTTAGCATATTCTTTAAGAGTAAGTTTACTATCAGATTTTATTTGAGCAATACCATCTTTAAGTTCAAATTGATTATAAATATCTGGAAGTTCAGCAAACTTTTTATCAATATTTTTAATAAGTTCTTTACGTTTAGCTATATATTCTCTTTGTTGTTCTTCATTAAGATAAGTCTTAACAAAATCGAATATAGGATTAGCTTTAAATAGATTATATTTAGCTCGTTTTTTATTATCAGCTTTAGCTTCATCCATGAACTTATTGAATTGTTCAAGTAGAGCTTGGTTCGCTCCTCCACGGGGAGTATTTATTACAGACATAAGAGCATCTTGTTCAGCTTTACGATGATACATTTCTTTACTCATTATATCATAACTACCTCTACCATTATCAACAAGTCTATGAGATTTAAGCATAGCAAATAACATAACATTTTGCATATAATGTTCACCAACAGATTGAGGACTAAATAGTAATCCACGAACTCTACGAATATTTTCTCTAAGACCTTCAGCAGTACTAACTTCAGTTACTCTATCAAAGTCAACTACATGACTAAGTTTAATAATAGCATCTTGAAGTGTACTACTATTTTCACTATACATATTAGCCATATAACTAACAGTTCCTTTAATCCATTCAGATTTACCAGCTTCCCAATCTTTAAGATTAATATATTCACCAGCAGCTCGTTCCATAAATATATTACTAGAACCAGTAAGAACGTTAGCAATACCACCAGTAATATTCATCATCATATATTTACTGCCAGCAATATTTTGAGCAAGAGAACCTAGTTTAACTAGATTAGGAGTTTTATTATCTTTATATTGTTCAAATACAAGACGACGAATAAAACTTCTAAGATGTTCACTAGTTCTAGTTTGTTTTTCTTGTTTATATTCAATTTCTCCACCAGCACTAGCTTCTCTATTTTCACTTATACTACCTTTATAATTTATATCGTAAGCAGTATTACTAGTAATAATTTGGTCAGCAGTATAAAGAAGATTTTTAACTGTTTTAATAGCATTATATCTATTACTTTCAATTAAGAAACTATTAAATATTTCTTCCCAATTACGATTAAGAATATCATTATGAATCTTATTATTCTTTTCAATAATTTCATCTCTAGCTTTAATAGCAGCAGCTTTACGTTTACTAAATTCTTCATCACTTTCATCAGGTTCTTTAAATTTAGGTATAGTAGGCAACTGTTGAGTATCTTTATTAACTAATTGAATTAATCTAGGATTAGGAATATCATAATCTTTATCAAAAGTTAAATCTTCATTATTTCTCCAACTAGTATTATTAGGAACATTAGCCGTCCAACCAAGAAAACTAAGAGCTTGTTCAAAGTAATCTTTAACAGTCATATCTTTAGATTTAGGTAAAGCTGGAAGATAACCCATATCAACATATCTCTTATTACTATTAGTAAAACAATACTTTTTCATAAGTTCATTTACTTTATTCATAAGTTCAAGTTGATACTCATTAAGATTAGTATAATTAAGATTATCATATCCTGTTCCTACTTTGTACTTATTAACAAAACTACTATATTCTGGATTAACAAGTTCTTCTTTAGGAGTAATGTGCATTTGATTAATACGTGGTTCATAATTACCAACAACAGCTGAACCATCATCTTTAATCATTTGCATAGTAGTCCAAATACGAATAGGTTTAATAGTACGAGTATATGGGTCAAAATAATGATTATCTCTATACCATTGTTTATATTCAATACTATCAATACCATATTTGTCAAGAACTTCTTTTTCTTTCATATAATAATATTGAGTAGTAGTTTCTCTAGTTCTCTTTTGAAGAATATTAATTGCAGCAGTTCTATCAATATCAGTCCATTTATCTAAATCTTTAGGTTTAATAATACCATAAATAGTTCGATTAGGTCTTTCTGCGATAGTTCCATTTTCTTCAATTTGTTCACTAAATACTTCTAACCACTTATCATAATATTTTTTACCTTTAGCAAAAGCTCTATTTTTATCAAGTTCATATTGTTTCCAATTATAAGTAACATCACATTCACTTTCAATAAATTCAGCAACACGTTTTGCTTTAGCTTTATCAGTACTCTTTTCTCCTCTAGTAATTTCATTAAATACTTCAAAACCAGTCTTGAGTTGTTCTAAATCTTCTTGACTAATATCAGCAGTATTAAGAGTTCTAGTAGCATTATCAAAATATTTTTCAAGTATTTTATTAATAGCTTCTCCTACATTAATTTCTTCTTCGCTCTTAGATTTATTACCAGTAAGATAATTATAAAAATCAGCACGATAAATTCTAAGTTCATCTTCAGCAGAACGAATAATACCAACATAAGGCATACCATTACCTTTAGTATATTTATATTTTCTAACTGTTTCAGCTTTTATAAGAGCTGCACGTTCTTCAGGTATTTTACGTCCATCAACTACGTTAAATTCATCTTTAGCTTGAAATTCTCTAATAGCAAGATTAAGAACACTATTACCTTTATTAGCGTCTTTAAGTTCTTCAAATGCCCAATTTAAATCTTCTATATCTTTAATATCAAGAATATATCTAGTATTCTTACGAATCCATTCTTTAGCTTCACGATATTCAGGAACTTTCATAAGTTCTTCCATACTAATAAGAAGATTACCATTAGCATCACGTTGACTTTCATATTTACTAATAATAGAAAGTTGTTCTTTAAGTTTAGAATCAAATCCTTCTTTAGCTTGCTTATCATAAAACATTTCTTTAATTTTACGAATATTAGTTTGATAAGCACGAAGTCTTTCAGCTACATTTAAATCATGACCAATTTTTTTATTACCATCTTCATCGTAAAGACTAGTAAGGCTATCCATTTGAGCATAGATACGTCCAAGTTCTTCATCTTGACTTTGCGTAGTAACATTATCAGTCGCTTGACTTAAAATATCTCGTATTCTACTATTAAGTCTTTTATATTCAGCAAATTCTTTAGGAATACCATCATCTCCTTTTTTAAGTCCTAATAAACTTCTTTCAAGATTTATAATATAAGTAGAATATTCAATAGTAAGATCATTACCATCTTCATCTTGAACTGTAATTGTCTTAAGCTGATGAATAGTAGTCATATCAATAAATTTAGCTTTATTAGATAAAGCAATAAGATGTTCAACACTATTTATACCAAATTTTTGTTCAGCTTCAATAGCAGCATCTCTATATTTCTTTATCTTTTCTTCCCAAATAGGATTATTAGGTTGAATTAATCTACCATCATCATCAATTATACTATCAAGACTAACAGATTTACCATCTTTAGCAGCTCTAGATTTAAGTTCTTTAAGATAATTTCTAAAGTCATTAGATTCTTTAATACCGTTAAGACGACCTTCTTCAACAGTACCCATTACATCTTTAAGTATATTCTGCAATACAAAGTTACGATTAGCACGAATATCTTGTATCCAATAATCCATAAATCCAGTATCACCATAAGCATCAAATTCTTTCATAAGACCACTTATATAATTAGGATTAGTAGTACGTAATTGAATCCATCTTTCAAACCAATCTTTTCTAGCAGAATGTACAGTAGTATTAGAATCAACTTGATTAACTAGTTTCTGAATTTTTCTAATATTCTCTTTAGTTTTATCATCAAGATTTGTACTATCAATATCAATTTCGCTAATAAGTTTGTATTTATTCTTAAACGTATTAGCATTAAGAATAACATCTAAGAAACGATTTTGAAGTTGTTCATCTTTAAGAACTTTACTAATAACATCTTTATCGTTAATAGGTTTATCAATACCATCAATTTTAATAAAACGATTAATATCATTAAGAATATTATTAGCTTCAACATCTATATAATTAGCTATAACTGATAATGAAAATTCAGAATTATCAGAAAGACTACTACTATCAAGATAGTTAATTTCAGCATTATTTAAAGCATTAAGAACATTCTGGGCAGCAGGTTGTCCATGACGAACAGCTCTTGAAATAATTAAACTTGCATTTTTAGCAAATCTACCAATAGGAGTTTGGTCATCAATACTACTATATCTATCAGTATTACTAGTAACTCTATCTATTTCATTTTCATTAATTTCAATAAATAAACCAAGTTTATTATCTTCAATATTAGGATATTTAGCTTTATACTGTTTTAAATCATCGCTTAAATTAATAGCAGTAGTTCCATTAATATTAAGATAAAATTTACCATTAATAGTATATATAGTATTATTCTCAAAAGGAGTATTCATAAAAGGTTGGAAATACTCATCAGAAATATATTTACTATATAGTTCAGGAACTTCTTTATAACCTTTATTTACAGCTTCATTAATATTATCTTTAATACCATCAATAAATTTATCTCTTTTTTCTTGTTGAGTAAGACCTTCATAAAGAAGAACAGCTAATGGTTTATGAATATTGTTATTAGCTATAATACTAGGTTCAATACTATTATAAGTTTCAAATGATTCAAGTCTATCAATAGGATAATAAGCTAAAGTACCATCATAAGTTCCTTTAATATATAAATTTCTATTAATTCTAATAACATTAACAGCATCTCCATTTCTTATTATTCCTACATTATCAAGATTTTCTTGACCATTAAAAGTAATAATACCACTTCTTTTTAGACTATAATTAATTTTATTATTAGTAAGTCTTTTAAATGTATAACTAGGACAATTAAAACTATTATAATTCTTACGAATAAAACCAATTATATCTTCAACATTATCTTTATCAATAAAACCATAGTTATTAATGCCTTTCATAGCTATATCTCCAATAGCTATTCCGCCCTCACTCAATCCTCTAAGGGGAGTATTACTTATAAGTCTACTAATATTTCTAGTTCTAAACTTATGACCTTCAACAATAAAAGCATATTTAACTAAATCAAGAGCTGCAAGTTTAATAAGAGGATTGAGATGATTCCAAGCTCTATCAAACAATCTATGGGCTTCATCATTAGTAATATCACCTTGTATATAATTAATATATTGAATATTTACATTACGACGATTATTTCTTTCATCATTAGCAACTATTTCAATATGTTCAAATACACTACCATCTTGACTAAAATTACGTTTAATCCAATCAACTTTTTGAGCAGGAGTAAGTTTAGCAAATACATCAATTTCAGTTTGTGTAGGTTCAAATATATTTTTAACTACAACATCATCAGTTTTAATATTAACTAATGTACCACTAATTCTACCAACTTCTAAAGCTCTAGATTGTCCAGTACCATATTCTTTAATATATTTAGGATGAACAAAATCACCATTAACAATAGTAATAGGTAAATTAAGATAAGAACTACCATTATTACCTACTTCTAGTTTATTAATAAGATAATCTTTATAATCATTATATAACTTTTCAGTCATTATTCCACCTTTAGTCCATTCCGCTATTCTATATACATAATCAATAAATACAGGATTAGCAGTTTCAAATACTTGTTGAGTAGCTTTAACACTAAGAGCAGTACTCATTTGTAAAAATGCAGCTAAACTAGGATAACTACTTTTAGATATATCTGATTTAATAAACGCATCTATACCACCACTAATATCAGGAAATACACTCTCTAACAGCAAAGTTTGACCCCCCGTAGGGGATGGAGCATAAATATTACTATTTTCAATAACAGTTCTAGCATCTCTAAATACTTTATCACTAGCATAAAAACTTTGTTTAGCACCATATTTATCAGCACTAAGAATATTAAGATTATTACTTATATCCTGTCCGATTGAGTTTAGCCGATTGAATTGTGCTAGAACATAAAGGTCAAATAAAGCCTGCTGAACGCCATTCATTTCTCCTCTAAGACGAGATTTATATGCGTCTGATGAAAATATAAGGTCAGGTGATGAAAATGCGTCAGAAACGCTTAAATTGAATAATTTCTTGAAAGTTTCACCATAACTTTTATCAATAGTTTCAATTAGCTTTTTACGTCCAGCAAAATTAACTTTTTCACCAAAACCAAGACTATGAGCAACTTCTCTAATAGCTTCAGTAAGCGGATTTTTAGTACCTTCTGCAAGAACACTATTAGTTTCTTTCCATTTACGAACTAGTATGTCAATAGCAGGTTGCCACATAAATCCAATAGCAGTATCATAATTACTTCCAAAATCAACAATAGTTTTAAAAGCATTAAACGTATAAGTATTTTCATTATGTATAGCTCCCTCTTTCATAACATCAAGAATATGAGCAGTAGTCTGAGAACTATAAGGATTAATCAAATAACCATCAACATTCTTATCATCTCCAGACCAACCAAAATTTTTATGAGTAATACGAATATGTTTATTACCAATAGTTTCAACATTTTCTTTACCATATCTATTAACAGCTTCTTGCTCACTAATCACATCAGTAGTGTACATAACTTTAATACCTTCGCTATGATTAGCTTTAGTAACATTACCAATACTCATAAAAGTATCTCGATTAACACTGATACCTTTAAGTTTAATACCAGAAGTAGCAGCATCAAACCAATCAAGTTGAGTAAAGAAATCACTAGGAGCAACAGTTGTTTTATTAGCGCCAACTATTTCTGCATAAGTTTCATTAGCTTCTTTGACATTTTCAAAATTAGAAGTAGTAGTATTTTCTTCAAATGCAGCAGGATTATTAAGTATATCAATAAATGATTGAATAATAGCATTAGTTCTAGCAGCTTGACTACTTGTATCCTCCACGGGGAGTTTTAAGTATGATTCGTAAGACTTAAGCCCACCATCATTAGCAATTTTTTCAACAACTTTAAGATTACCATTATAACCTTCAAGAGTAGCATTAATAGCATCTTCGCTATTTTTTAAAGAAGCTCTAATATTACCTTGTTTATTATAAGTCTTACCAAGAATTTTACGACTAGCTTTATCTACATTATCTTTAACATAATTAATATACCCTACTTCATCTTTAGTATATCTAGCATGAGTAATTTCAGTTGGAACACCTTTAACAAGATTAAATGTTTTAGACATACCATAAACACTATCAACGTCAAAGTCAGAACCAGTTTGAGTAACCCATTCATCTGGAACAACAACAGTACTTCCATAAGCATCTGGAAGAAATTCCTTAACATACATAATACATATAGATTGCTTACCTTCAGTAGGAATACGATAACCAATCATAGTACGTAAGCTATCAGGAACTTGTTCAATATTTAATCCTTTAAGTTTACTACTCCATCTAGGAAGTTTAATTTCAGTATAATAAACAGGAGTGCCATCAACTTCTCCAATCTTTTTATATTGAAGTTTACTATCAGTTTGAGTTTGTTTATCAACTTTAAATCCAAAATCAGATAGCTGAGCAGCGTGCCAACCACTAATAAGTTGTCTAGTAATATTAGTATTAAAATAACTATTAGCAATACTTTCAAGTTTACTATTAATATTAGATAAGAATAAAGGAAGATTATTAAATCCAGCACTATCTAAATCAAAAAATTCAAGAAGAGCTTTCTCAACTCCTTGTTGTTGAGCATTTTCTTTAAATCTATCAAAAAATACAAAACGATTAAGATTTTTAATAGTACCATTAGAATTTAAATCAATATGACCATTATCATCTAATCCAATACCAAGTTCAGCACAAGTTTTTTCAAAACTATTTCTAATATTGGCTACATAGTTATTAAATACTTTACTCTTAAGGTTATTAAGTTCAGTTCGATTAGGAAGATTATCAAGCATTTTCTTCATAATCTGAATAGCAGCTTTATTACTAGCATCAACCATATGTTGAGGAACTTCTTGCTGGCGATAAAGATAATTATAACTAAACAATTCAGAATTATCAAATACATTATTATCAAATTCTTTAAGAGCTTCATCAGTTAAAACACCATCATTATTCCAAAGTGTCATTCTATTATGTTGCGCAACTTTAACAGTTTCAACAGTATTAATTTGATGAATACCTCTATTAGTCATTATATTATAAACTTTTTCAAGTTCTGTTCCTTTAATAAGTTTAGGAATAAGAACAAACTCAGCATTCTTTACTTGTCTAGGAACTTCAATACCAACAGTAGTATCATAATATAAATCATAATAGAAATTCTTTTGAATTTGAACTTTATTAGCAAATTTAGTCCAATCAATTTTATCTATTGGAGTATCATCTGTAAGACTTTGAATAAGTCCAGCATATTTATCTAATTCACCAGCAGCAGTAATACGACGAATCCATTCTTCAAGAGTAATATAAGATTGAGCATCATTAGTATTAACTCCTCCTTTAAACGGTTCTAGTATTCTTTCTCTGTCTTTTTTATCAAGTCCAGCTTTTTTAAGTTGGTCATCGAGTCTATCAATAACAACTTTATCAGAAGCTTTAAAAGTATTATAAATGGTAACACCCCTAAATTTATCTTGAAGAACTACTTTTTTACGTTTGGCAACACCATTAACAGTATAAGGAACAGTAACAGCATTACCTTTAATAGTTATATCATATAAATCAGTAGCTATATCTAAATCATTTTTAGTAAAATCAGTATTACCAAAAGGATTACCACTAGCTTGTACTTCTTTAATACGTTTTAGAATAGCTTGACCATTCTTATAAAAACTTTGGTCACCACCATACATATCGTACATACTATCTCTAACAAGATAATCATTAACTAGAAATTCAGCTAAAGATTCATTATTAATCCTATCATCAATAAATGTACCATATTTATTTTTAAGTTCTTTATAACCATTAGTTATATATTCATTTAACCAATCAGCAACAGCATCTTCAAGAGCAACACGTTGTTCTCCATTAAGAACTACTTGATTATTAACATAGCTAAGTCCACGTGTAGACCCCCCGTAGAGGATGTCAATAGTCTTACCATATCCAATTAGTTCATTAAACGCTCCATTACTATTAGGAGTAATTTTACTAACTAAACGTTTAAAACTAAATACTCTACCAGCTAAAACTTTGTGTCCATCTTTAGTAATAAATACATTACCTTTTCCATCTTTATGATATTGATTATAAAAATGTTCAGGTTTATTATTATAAATATCACTAAATTCAAAATCTCCATTAATTAAAATAGGATTACCATTAGCATTAGTTTTAAACATTACATTAACAGCTTGAGCCATATTAGTAAGTTCTTGAATAGCTATATTATAATACTGTTTAAATAATGGATGTTCTCTATTTATAATTTTAGTTCCATCTTCTAGTTGACTACGCAATCCAGCAAGACTATATCTAGGAGCAGTAATAGTAAAGTTTTTAGGAGCATCACTAGGTATGGGAAGTAAATAATTAGCAGTAGGAGTTTCAGAATTATTAATATCAGTCATAAATAATCCCATAGCAGTAATTAAATAATCACCATCACTCATACTACGATATAAGTCATTATTGTTATTATCTAGTTCACTAATACCATTAAGAAGAGAAGTTTTAAACATACTACGAGCATATTCAGTAAGTTTAGGAGTTCCATTTCCAATTCTTCTAAACAATCCATAATTAATTATATTACCATTACTATCTCTATGTTCAAGAAGTAAATTACTATAATCATATTGATGACTAGCAAACTTTTGTTTAGCATAAGCTTCCACCATAGCATTTTGTTCTTCAACAGTAGATTTATCATCATTAATAATTTTAGCAATATTAGTAATAAAACTTCTATTAATAACATCAGAACTTAAATTACCTTCAGGATTACGAGAATTAAGTTCAACAGGAATATAAATAATATCTTTAAAAACATCAGCCATTTGATATATAATAGAAGTATCACCTCTATTAATAAAACTATCAGGCATTTTAGTTCCTTTATCCTTTTTAAGTGCTTCTACATATTTATTATAGTTTTCAACTGTACGATTAATAACATTAGCAAAATTGATAAGATTATTAGCCATAGCAACACGACCAATCTTAGCAATAGCTAAATTAAAACTAGCTTGATTAATATCTGGAAATATTTCTTTAAAAGCATCATATAAATAAAGATTAGCATGAGGAGTATTTTTATATCTATCATATATACGAAACTTTTCACGAGCACTAGGAACACGATTAGTAATAATATTATTCTTAACATTATTATAAAAAGTATTCTGTAAAATAGTACGAGAATCAGTATTAGGGTTAGTTACACGAGCACGAACATAACTATTACCATTAGAATCAGTTTGAATATAAGTTTCAATTTTAGATATAATAGGTTTATTAAACACCATCATATACTTATTAGCAAATACTTTATTTTTGCTAAGTAAATCATGTAATTGAATTAAACATTCACAATTTGGAATAGTTTCAGATATACGTTTAAGACTAGCTATAAAATTATCTACATTACTAGTATCAGCACTAGCATATAATATTTTAGATAAATAATTAGCATCAGAAAAAGTAACAATTCCTAATTCATTATTAGTATCAAAAGGATAACTTCCATTATCAAGTTGAGAAGCAGCAGTAAGTTTAGGTAAACTTGCAAGATGATATTTAATAATTTCTTCTACGTGTTTATTAAAATCTTTAACTTCACCAATACTTAAATTCCAAAGTTGAGTCATTAAATCAATACCATCATCTATACTATTTTCATCACCTTCGGTAGAAGTTTCATCAAGATAACCGCCTAATTCTTCATAATCAGTAGTTTGATATAATTCATCTCTTTTAATAAGTTTAGCTACATTTTTATTATTAAAAAGAGCTTCATTAAATTCAGTATTAGTTAAAGAACGAAGTAATGCTCCATAATTAAAATCTTTAGCATCACCATATTTACGAAGAAATGCACCAAGACCATTAATTTTAATAGCAGGACTTGGATTATTAATAAAGCTATTAAGTTCATTATTTTTAGCTTCATCACTTCCGGCTAATTTCTTAGCACGTTTAAGTCCAGCATTAATAACAGTTTCATTAGTACGTTTTTTAATTTCATTAAAATTTAATGGGGCGCCATTATATAGAAAATTAAAACTAAGTTTATTCATAATATCAGCCATATAAGTAATAGCTGTATCTCTAGCTTTAATTGTACTAAACAAACCACGTTCTTCTTTTTCAGCAACAGAAGCTATATCATCCATATTACGAAGTTTAATAGCTCTAGCTTCAAGAAGAGCATTATAAGCTTGTCTTCCAGAAGTTTTAACATTAATACCTTTATCAGCTACAATCTTTTTAAAGATTGGGTCTTCAACCATAGCTATAAGACTATAATAATCTGCATTATTAGAACCATGTTCTTTAATAATAACATTATGAAGATTATTATATCCTACAAGTTTAATATTTCCACAACTCATAAGTTTATATTTAAGTTTAAATTCATTAATAGTAATACCTCTATGACTAATGTAAAGTAAAATTTTATTACATCGTCATAGAGGCTGTTTTCTTTCGTTTTAAGCGACTTTTATATTTGCTCGATTAATTCTACATACAGCTAAAACTGATGCGTCCTGTGTCAAGCAAAGTGGCAAATTCGGGCTGTTGGTCTATCGGTAAACGACTAGTCAATTCAGCCATGTTCAGCACTATATTATCATCAACACTACTAAACATATCAAGTCCATCATTAAGATTATCATTATTATAATTATAATCTTGATTATTATCTTCATTAGGATTTTCAGTTTGCTCTGTATTAACAGTTTCTTCTTCAAATTGAAAAGTTCCTTGAATAGCTTCTTGATTACTTTCTTTAGGCATTTTCTTAATAGCTTTATAAGCATCTCTAGCAGCAGCTAATAAACTATCTTCATTAATCTTAATACCTAACATATCAGCAATAACTTCAAGAAGTCTACTAAATAAAGTCTTACGTTTACTAGTTTTTCTATTATCATCTTTTATTTCATTAAGAGCTGACATAAGAGTATTACTAGTAATACTTTCAACTAGAAATTCTTCAAGAGCTTCACTTGTATTAAAGTTCTCAAACAAATAAGGTTTAAGTCTTTCTTTAGTATTATCATCTTGAGTATCAAGCCAAGCTTTAAATTTATCATATATAGGTTTAACTAAAGCAATAGCTTGTTCAGTATTATATTTAGTATAAAGTTGTCTATGTAAACTTTCATGAAGTATAATATTAACAACTCGATAAACTCTTTGACCAGCAATAGCAGAACTATTAAGTTCAATAGTATCTGTATCACGATGATAAACAGCATTAACTTGATTACCATTATTATCAGTAATACTATCTACAACTTGAATATTTTTAGGTAAAATACCAATCTTTTGAAGAGCATTAATATAATCAATAGCAGTTTGGTCATTAGCAAAATACTTTTTAAGTCCACGAGTTAAATTCTTAGCAGTTATAGCAGATTCAAAAGCATTAAAATTAATAGCATTAAGAGTATCATCTAACATGAACTCTGATAGCTGTTCAGGTATTGCTCCATCCTCCACGGGGGGTCTACCCTCAAGTTCATAAGTAATATCGAGTTTAGAATGAATATCTATTTGCCAATTACCAGCAGTTTCATTAGTATTAGTATTAGCTAGTTTAGTTCTAACTAAACCATTACTAATAATAAAATCTTGATAACTGTTATAACTATAAGTTTTACCATTAATATTTATAATAGTTTTACCATTTTCACGATAAATATATTTATTAGTTTTATCATTAGTTTTTGTACTATCATTAATAAAATCTTTACTAATAGCAAATTGGGCATAGTTAAACATTTCATCAATAACAGGACGAAGAGCATTATCTAATTCATCAATAGTACTAGCATTAATTCCATAACTTTTACCTATTTTAAAAGCACTACCAACAATATGAGGAGAATTAATAATAATATTACGTTTATAATTACCAGCATCAGAATTAATAGTAAAAGCATAATCCTTACCATTAAAATGTGCACCTTTAACATAAAAGCCTATATTAGTAGGATTAATACTAATTTGAAGTCCAGTATTTCTATCTCCGTTAATAAGTTTATTATTTCCAAATATATCCCCAAGACTTTGTTTAAGTTCACCAAAACTTATTTTACCACTAATATAATCTCTACAAAGGTTATTAACTTCATTCTTAATAGAATTAATAATACGTCGAGCATCACCTTTAAGTAGATTACTATTTAATGGAACTTGTTTACAAAAAGCATATAGAGAAGTACCATCACTACTTGGAATACTAATAACAGGCATACCATTAGTAGTAAGATTTTCAATAATAGTAGGTTTGCTTTCTCCATTAAGATATACTTGACCTTGTACAACTACACCAAGTTTGTTAATATTTTCATTATAACCAACTACTGTTTCTTGTACATCATTCCATTCGCCATTAGCATCATCAATAGTATTAAGAACTCCATATTTAACATTAACAGCTCTAATCTTACCTTTAAAATCACCTTTTACTATTGTAATAGCTTGGTCATAACTATTAAGAAGATTATTAAACCAACGATTAATACTAGCTTCATGACTATTCTCATAAGGTTGATTAAATATATATTTAGTAAGATTAATAAGATGTCCAGCTAAATCAAAACTTGCAACAGGAGTAGTAAAATCTCTAACTATATCAGGATATTTAGTTTCAAATTCTTTAAATAGATTAACAAGTTCTTCTTGTGTAACTTCTTCTTTAACAGCAAGTTCATATAAATGACCAATAAATTCTTCATCAAATCTGTCACCATCAAGAATACTAATTAAAGCATCTTTAAGTGGAGAAACAACTTGACCATTTTCAGCATGAATATTATATTTCCAACCTTGATTAACCATATCATAGTTACCAAACTTATCAATATTTGGAACTCCTATATAACCAATAATTGTATCATTAGCAAATATATCAATACGTTTAAGTTTAACATTATATATGGCTTCTAAATAATCACCTTGCTTAATACTAGTAAATGCTTTAACATTTTCATTCTCTACTATATACTTAAGATTAACATTATTAGTATGTTCAACTTGAAGTCTTTCAAGACGTTCTTTAGCAATACCGTCAACGTATTGAACAAATTGTCTAGCATTAAGTTTTTTAATAGTTGATTCATCAGTAGCACGATATTTACCTTGATTATTAGTGCTGGCGTAAAGATAGTTTTTTATTTGATTAAACAAGTAATTTTTAATAATTTTATTACCTGTAATACTATCTATATATTCAACTAATTGACCAATACTAAGATAGACTTTACCATTAACAATTTTACCTCTAGTATTACCTTCACTATCAACACTATTAGCAAAATCATTCATAACAGCTTCTATATTGCGTTCATTACCTGTAACAGTGGCATAAGTAGCATTAAGTAATAAACGTCTAGTGCTATCATCTTGAACAGAACTATATAAACTACCACCTGTAAGACCATCAATAATATTATTAACTATATCAGCAGCTTCTGTTTGTTCAAATCCAGCTTGACTAAGTTTATCAATAAAAGACTGTCTAGCATTAAGTAAATCACTACTAGTTGATTCATGTCCTAAAGAATCTTCTAAATCAGCTATACTTTCATAAACCAAATCAGTACCTATTTGACCACGTTCGAAATCATCATCTGGAAGAGTATTATTAACTTCAGATTTAGGCGTACTAATAGGCTCTTGAGAAACTGATTGCCCAGTTTGAGATTGAGGTTGTTCAGCATTAGTAGATTCACTAGGAACCGCTCCGCTTCGCTCCGCTATACTCCCCGTGGAGGATGGAGATGAGTTAGTATCATCTACATCAGTTTCATTAGTTTCATTAACATCAGGATTAATAGGAGCAACTTCTTCCTCTTTAGGAGTATTATTAACATCATTTTCAATTTCAGCAATTTCAGCTAATTGTTCTATTGTATTTTTAAGATGTTCATTACCTTTAGAATTTAAATCAAGTGCAGTATAAGCATTTCTAATAACTTTATCTATATTAGGTTTATTACCATTATTAGCATCTTTAATAACAGAATTGACATATTCTTTACCATATTGTTTATAAGCATTACGTAAATCGTCCATAGCTTTATTAACAATTTTTTTACGACTATTATCAAAGAAGTTATTAAGATAAGTTATACGAGATTTAATATTATCATCAGATAAATTAAGTTGATTTTTATTAACCTCAACATTAATCTCAGCATTAACAACTTCTGCTAAATCTTTAAATACTTCATTATATTGTTTTTGAAGTTGAATGGCTGATTGAATATCATTTTTATTTTCAATATCAATAGGAGTATAAAGTTTATTAATAGCATCTAATCGTTCATTTAATTGAGCAATACGTTCTTGTTTAACAGAATTATTAATTGCAGCGTTATCTTGAATAGTTTTAATATCTCTTTGAATACTATTAATAATATGTTGATAAATACCATTCTTAGCAGAATTAATATCAACATCTTCAATATGATTATTTGTAATATCTTGATTTAAAACATCATTAGCCCAATTAAGAAGATTATTATAATTTTCTTGACTATTACGAGCATGAACCATTTGGGTAGCTATAATACGACCAACTTCAAATCCACCGCCAAGTCTATTAACTTTATTTAAAGTAGTATTATATTCATTTTTAAGATTATTAATTTCAGTTTTAAATCTATTAATAAGTTCATTACTATCTTGTTGTTGTAATCCAAGTTTATTAGTAATACTATCATTAAATTCTTTACTATTAATAGAACTTTCAAGAAGTCCTAAATTACCAGCGTTCATAGAATTAATAATAATATTATCCATATATTCTTTTTCAGCTATATTACGAAGTTCTTCTTCAGTACCAGTAATAATATCTGGATTAACCTGTTGACCGTTTTCATCAGTAATAGTTATAAATGGATTTTTACAATTAGCAATACTATTAAGTCTTTCTTGATATGCTTGAAAAGTAGTAGTACGACCAAGAATTTCGTTTTCTCTTTGTTTTTCAGCAGAAGTCCAATCTTTATCAAGACGTTTATTAATAAACTCTCCAGCTTTATTCATAACACTACTAAAAGTAACACCACCAAGAGCACCCCAAAATGCTTGTTCCCACAACATTGGGTCTTGAAGATAATCTTTAATAGTTTGTTGAGGAATATCTTTATCAAATACTTTTTTACCATTATATAAACCATCTTGACTAGCTATATAATTAATAGCTTCTTCAACTCCTTCTGTCCATTCGGCTCTAACACCATGAAGAATATCATTACCCACATCTTTTAATGTACTAGTAATAGTTTGTTTAGTAGTTTTATTACTTAAAGCATTAGTAATTGCAGCGGCATCATCAATATTACTATTAAATGCAGTATTTAAATTTCTAAGTCTAGAACTAGTTGTATTACCACTTAAAGCATTTTTCCATAAGTTCTTTAAACTATAAACTTGCCATACATCAAAAAGAACATTAGCCCAATCTTCAGCAAAAGTAACATCAGCACTATTTTTAGCAATATCTTTAGCTACTTCTTCATCAGACATATCTCTATATTTAGGATTATTATTATAAAACTCTTCTCTTTGTTTATCATTCATATTAGCAAGTTGAGTTTTAGAATAATCTTCAATATCATTATAAGTTTGTCTAGCTTCTTGATAATTTTCAAGATAACGAGAAGGAACTCCAATAGCAGTAGCTTCTGCTATTCTACCAGTAATGGCTCTACTCTTTTGAGTCATATTAATAGCATTAGCCATTTTATTAGCTAATTTATTAAACTTTATGCCTTTACCTAATAAAGAAACACCTTTAGCAAGACCAGTACTAGGAACCATAAGAGTTAAAGAACTAGCTATACTAGGAGCATTACTAGCCCACCAAGCAAAATCTCCAATATCAAAAGCAGCATTAGGATTTTCTCTATATATAGCTAAACGTTCATTAATAGATTCTTTTAAAGATTCAAGTTCAGAACTTATTTCAGATTGATAATTATTAGGACTATTACTAACCATATTATAGAAAGCATCAGCTAAATCAGCAAAACCAATAGCTGTACCAACAGTAATCTCATTACCAATCTGTCCAATCATTCTTAATCCTTGTTCCCAATTATTTTGATTAACAGCACGTTCTTTATCAAGTTTTTCTGGGTCATCAACAGGATTAACATAAACATCATAAGGAGCATATTTATCTATATCATATTGATTAAGATTATATGATTGCCCAGCAATACGACTAAATAAATGACCACGACCCCGGTCACTAATAGAAGTGCCGGGGTTGTAATCAACTAAAGTAGGAGGCTGTATAGCCCCCTTTTTAGTTTTAGGATTATATTCAGGATTAGGTGTTTTATTACCACCTTGTAGAAACTTTAATACATCCATATTAATATAGATTATTAGTTAATTCATCGTAGTAATATTGAATAACATAAGGGTCTGAACTACCACTAAGTTGAGCAAGTTTAGTAGCAACATTTTGTTGAATAGCTTTAACAGCATTTTCATCTACTGCCATACCAGCTTTAACAGCAGTTACAGTTTGTTCCCATTGAGATAAATTATCTACAATATCAACAGCATTTTCTTTACTTACTAAACCAATAGTTTGATTATTAGTAGAATTAATTAAATTAAAACCTTCACCATTAGGCACTAATTTAAATTTATCAATTCCAGTAAATGCAGCATTATTAGTAAGCGAAATAGGTCTATTAGCATTATAATAATTTTCTACTTTACCAGCAGCTTTCCAACTAGTATCTTGATTCCAAGATTGAATAATAGAACTATCAATGGCACCACTACCTACAAGTAAAGTAATAGGTTCTCTTTTAAGTTTACCTTCTGTATCGTAATAACCAGCAATATTAATTTGAACTCCAACATCACCAGTTTTTGGGTCACGAACAATAGTAGGAGTAATTTCATTTTCTTTAGCACTTCTAAGATAAGCTGTATAAGCTTTTCTATCTTCAGAAGTCATAGGTTCAAATACTCCATTTTCACTAGTAATATAAGCTTCTCCTTGAGTTAAATCAATTCCAGCTTTAATTGCGCTCATTGCTTGTTCTTCTAATTGTTTCTTTTGAGCAGCATATTTACTAGCAGCTTCTGGATTAGAACTCATAACAAAATTAAGTTCAGCAAGTTCAGGAGTCATTGCAGCTATGCCAATAGTAGAAGCATTTATTTGTCCACCATCAAGAACAGCATCATTTTTAGATTTAAGAGAATCAACATAATTAACTAAACCAATATAAGGTTCTTTATTACCTGTTGGTAATCCAGCATGATGTTCTTCACCATTAGAATCAACTCTAACAAATTTATCACCATAACCAAAGAATCTAGTTTTAGCAGAATTAAGAAAAGCATTTAAAGGATTTCTAGTATCTTCAGCTTCTTTAACAGCTTTACCAAAACTATAAATAGATTTATGATAATCTTTAGGTAATTCAGCATATCTATAACCATTACCATCAGAACCAAATCTTATTCCAAGACTAATTGCTTTTTTCTCTCCACCAAGAGCATTAATAAATGAGTTATAAACATCATCATTATTAAAGTATTGTCTAATAGAACTACTATCTCCAAATATCTGATTAACATATTTACTATATGTATCAGAATATTTATTACTAGGTAAATCGCTTAAACTAATAATAGAATTATATGTATCAAATCCGTCAATGCTATCTTGAGATTTACCAACTTTAAGACTATTAATATATTCTTGATTATCAATAATATCATTAAGATAACTGAGAGCATATGCTCTATCAGATGGGCTAGTAATATTAGTCATGATACTAGTTCTAATATCATCTGGGTTAGCAGTTGCTAAATCAATATTAATATCAGAATTATATTTGTTAAGTAATCCAGCTATTGATTGTCTATTACTAGTAATTTCGGCTTGAGCTTGAGCAGGCATAAAATTATCAATACGAACAGGAGTACCTTTATAAGTTAAATTATCAATAGCTTGTTTTCTTTGATTTGTACTTCCTAATCCAGCTTGTTTAGCTAAAGCTAATTGAGCTTTCCATGCTTCTCCATAAGTAGTATTACTATCTTGATTATAAAAAGTTGCAGCGTTATAGAAAGGGTCAATACGTTTAGCAAGATACTGTTCAGGAGTAAGCAGAATACCATTTTTATCTGTTATATCAGGATTACTACCATTTTGGTCATATTTCCATTTAGCAATTTTATAATCTTGTTCAAGACTAGCTTTAGCACCGGGAGTATTTTCAATAACAGCTTTAACAGCTTCAGCAAGTTTAGCTTTACTTAATCTTTGCCAATCACCTTTAGTATGAGAATAAATCTCTCCTGTAACAGATTTAGTAATATCATCAGTAACTTTACCGTTAGCATCAAGCCATCTTGTTTGACTACCACCACCTTGTTCTTTAGCAGCCCATTGAAGTGCTTGATTAAGTATTTGATTCATAGGAATTTCAGAAACTTCTTTATCAATAGGAGTCCATTTACTTCCACCAATAACATTACCATTCTTATCAGTTATATCTTGATAATTATATTTATTAACAGCACGATAATAATTCTTATAATCTTCAGATAAATCAGTACGTTTATCAAGATTATCCATATATGCTTTATAATCTTGTTGAGCACGTAAACGACCAATCATTCCTGGACTTGAAGTTATATCTCCATAAGTTCCAACTATATCATCAAGACTAGAATACGCATTACCATACTGCATATTTTCAGTAAGAGCATTACGAACTTTATTAAGTTGTTCTTGACGCCAAGCATCTTCAGCTTCATTTAAATCTAATTGAGCAAGTTGAGCATCAATCTGAGATTTAGTTTGAATAGCTTGTTGATGTCCTTGTTCAAGAGTATTATAAGTTCTAGCTAAGACATTTAAGTCAATAGGATTAACTTGTTGTCTAAAAGTAGGAGTATAAAAGTTTATCGGCATGATTGTTTTCCTCCAAGTTTTCTACGTTTACGAATAATAAATTCATCATAATCAACTCCAGCATCTCTCATAATTCTATCATCTACATTAGGAGCAGATGCTCTCATCGCACCAATAGTATTATTTAAAGCTTTACGATTTTCATATCTACTAATCATATCTTGAATACCAGCATTAATACCACTAAATAAATTATTAATATTAGTTACTTTAGCTTCTCTAATACCATTATCAAATGCTGTTTTTCTATCTATATATTGATTGTATTGTTGAGCATTAAATTGACGAACACTTTGCTGATTACGTCTATCTTGATTAATAAGATTAGTTTCTATATTTTCTTTATTACCATAAAGTTCATTAACAGCTTGACCAGCAGCATTACGAACCCGTTGTTTACGAGCTAAACTTACACGACTACTAGCAGTATTAGAATCAATATCATGATAAGCTTCAAATTTATCTTCTCTAATTCTATCAAGTTGAGGATTAATATTGTATTTAGTTTTAAGTTTATTAGCGCTAATAAGAGTAGGTTGACCAGGACCTCTCATTTTATTAATAGCTCTTTTACTAGCCAAATAACTAGCTAAACTGCCAGCAACATTACTACCTAAACCAATCCAATCAGCAGTAGTAAGATTTTTAAATCTACCTTGTCCTTTACCATCTGAAGATGGAATTTCTTGAGCAGGAATATTAGTAGAAACAGGTAAAGTAGTAGGAATACTAGCTTCTACTTTAGGTAAATTACGATTATAAACAGCAGTAGGAGGAGTTTTAGTAGAAATAGATTGAGTTGATTGACTTGACTTACTACGCCCTCCACGGGGAGTCTTCCCGCTAGATTTAGTTTCAGATAAACTTGGAATATTAGTATTATTTGTACTAATACCTCTATTATTTCCATGACTCCAACCAGCTCTAACTAAACCACTAGTAATTCCAGCTCCATCTTCAAATAAAGGAAGTCTACGTTTAGCATAATATTGAGGACGACGATTTCCATTATCAATATTAGATTTATTAGTATTAGTATTTACATTATTATTTGTAGTATTATTTTTAGACCATCTACCATTCCTAAAAGTATAATTACTACCAACAATAGTTTCTCCTCTAGCAGATTTATTAATAGGATAAGCAGAAGTTCTATTAATAGTTCTATTAGTTATAGGAACATAAGCTCCAATTTTTTCATCATATTCCCAAGTTCTTCCATGACGATTAATACGATTTCCGCCAACAGCAAATTTATCGCGTAGACCCCCCGTAGAGGATGGAGAATGAATTAATCCATTCTTAACATTACCACTAATACTTACAATTAATCCTGTATTACCTTTTTTTCTAAGTTCAGGATATTTATTATAAACTTTAGCTTTAATATCACTACGCCCATGTAATCCCGCAAGTCTTAAAGCGTCAACAGCATCTGCTTTTGTAGGAATAGGATAACTTCTATGTCCACCAGCAAAATCTTTTTTAGCTACACTAGGATAAGGTTTCTTTTTAGAACCATAATCTTTATCTCTACTTAATCCACCCATAGCTTTTTTATTATCTTCATTTATATTTAATTTATTAGTAATATAATCAACAGTTCTAGGAAGATTACTACCATGTTTACCGATAGTTGTTCTATAAACTTCTTTAATACCTTGATTAATCCAAGTATTATCAATTTTATTAGCTAAATCATAAATTTTTTGTCTACCTAAATTAATAAAATTAGTAGCAGTTCTACCTATTCTAGAAGCTTTAGTTAGACCTTTAATAAATTTATAATTTCTATTACCAGCTATTGTAGGATAACCACCAATAATTATCGAACCACTTTCAGCGATTTGTCTTTTATATTCATCAGGTGCTTGATAAATTTTGCCACCTTCTTTATATTTAGTTCCATCATCATTAATTCTATTTCTATCTTTAAAATCTTCTTGAGCTTTAAATACTTTATTAGGATTAGCTCCACCCATAATTAATTTAGCAGGACTAACACCATTAATAATAGGTTGTGCAGAATAAACTTTAAGTTCATTTCCATTAGTTTCAACAACTTCACCATCTTCTACTTCAATACCAGTTTTATCACTAGGCCCAATATCAATACCACCTTGACTATGTTTTCTTCCATTCATATAAAAGAAATTATTACCAAGAGGTTGAGCAATACCACCAGCAACTACGTTTGGTATTTTACCACCAACAGCATATTGCTTTTGAGGAAGCTTTTTTCCATTACTTCTAGGAGTTTGAATAATATTAAATGGAAATGTTGGTCCAAGTTCATCATCACTAGGAAAAGATTCTTTATTAAAATCTTTAACATAATTAATAAGTCTACCAGCAGTATTATTCATTAATTTTTCTCTATTATCTTTAGATACTAAATTGTTTACACCATTATAGAGAAATTCATTACCAAGTCTTATTAAACCAGTAGATTTAGCAACTTTATCATAAGCTCCACCAAGTGGAGGAATACCATTTTGAATAAATCTTCCATTACGAGTAACATTACCTCTAAATGTACTAGGTAAATTACTTATATGAATAACTTTATCTTTTCTAGGCATTTTATATAATATAATGAGAAATTATAATTTGATTGATTTTAAGGCTCTCTGTCGAACGATAGGTTATTAGCCGATTAATAGTTCATACCTGTATATAATAATTCAACAGAGAGCAAAAGACTAGCGTCTATGACCGCCACAGCGATATACATTTAGCCTATCTCGATATACTGATTGAGGCATAACAGGTTGTTGAACAGTACCATTAGTAATCCATTCAGGACGTTCAAGACCAGTTTTAGGAGCACTATAACTAGCTTGGTCAGCTTGTTTAACTTGAATTGGTTGTTGTCCTTTACTGCCAAACATACCACCAATTAAACTTCCAGCAGCACCAATAGCAGCACCAATCCATGCTTTTCTACGTCCACCACATTTATATTTATTAATAAAACTAGAACGTTGATACATAGTCATTGGATTAGTCATTTTATCAGAAGTAATATTAAGTTGCTGCTGACCAGCTTGAAGTTGTTTACGCTGTTCAGCTTCTTGAGCAATACGTTTATTTTCATTAATTTGTTGATTAGCAGAAATACCTTGACCTATTGCAGTACCTAATTCACCAAGTCCTTGAACTCCTGTAATAGAACTAGCAAGATTACCTAAACCGGGAAGAGCATCAGCAAATTCAGTACCAAAACCAGCTTTACGTCGAACTCTACCGCCACATTTAAGAGTAAGCTTATCATTATATTGACCAACATAATCTTGATTAGCATAAGCACTAGTTAAAGCTTGAGCATTTTGTAAAGCATCTTTATGGTCTTGTGCAGCTTGAGCTTCAGCTTGAGCTTTTTCTTGAGCTTTCTTTTGCTTATTACCTTTAATAATACCACCAGCAATACTAGCGGCTGCACCAATAATAGCACCAATAAAAGCTTTTTGTCTTTGTCTATCTCTATACTGTATCATAATTTTCTAAATTGAGTTTGAGCACATTCAAGACTTTCAAATTCAATGCGCTTATTATCTGAATTATTAAATATGAAACGAATTACAAAATAATTACCATATACTCTACGAAGTTTATCACTTACTGTATTAGGATGTTCTTTAATTGCATTACGGAAATAATTAAAGTTATATTGAGTTAGTTCATACCACGGTTTTTTATACTTATTAAATTCATTAAGTTTATCAATATTAATATCTATATCATCAGTATCATTATCTTCATTAAATATACGAAGTATATCACCAGCATAAGGATGTTCTCTTAAATCAACAGGATTATTAATATTATCGCTATAAATAGGAATATATATCTTACGTACTTTATATTTAATAAATTCAAGAAATTTAATAAGTTCATAAGATTCATTAACTATAATATCAATATAACTATTATGAACTAATATAGGCTCATCACCAACTTCTTGTTTAGATACTAGATATAGACTTCTACTATCATCACCCATGTGAGTATTAAATTTACCATAATTATATTCATGAGTAAATACATGAAGAGGACAGTTAAGTCTATCATTGTTATGTTCAGTTTGAAAATAACATTTAGTTTTAGTAGACCAAGCATTATTAAAATAATAATCATGTAAACTAATAAAACTACCTACTTTATAATTAAAACTAATGACTTCATTATGCGATTCTATAATAGATTCTTTAGTATTAGGATTAATATTATTATAAGTATAATCAAATTTAATTAGAATACGATTATTAAATTTATCATGAGCAAATCTAACTTTATTAGGATGATATTTATCTAGCCATAATTTAATATCTTCATCCATTATTTTAAGTTGACCATCATCAAATTGATAAAGTTTATGAAAATCATCATTATAAAAAATATAACCAAATTCTCCAACTATATATGCTAAATCATCTTGCAGTCCACCATAACCTTTATCACTAGTAAAGACTTCTTTATAATCAACTTCAAAAGCATCAGGTTGATATAATTGAACATTTTCATCTCTAGTTTTAAGTGCAGCACTTATATCAAACATAAACATACTATGTTGAGTATGAACTAAAAGATAATATCCAATTCCAACTAAATTAGTTATACTTCCTTTATTTTCAGTAATATTTTTATAACCTTCAATAGGAAATATTCGCCAAGCGTTAACTTCACTTTCATCTTGAATAACATTACTACGTCTTATAGTTTTATCAAAACGAGTAATATTAATAATATCATTACGATATTGAGTTAACAATTTAGGAACATATTGGTCAACATTTCCAATAGGGTCTTTAAATAAATCAACACTATTTTTAGGTTCTACAAATGTACCAAAAGCAACACTTTTCTTGTCAGTTTCTTCTTTAATACTAAAAGCTATCTTACTAGGTTCATTATTAAAACGTTTACTTTCAAAGAACTTATCATTATAAAGAGGAAATTGAATATAAACATTAAATGGAATATCAAACCAACATGGTTCATCACCACTATAATAATATTGATTATTAGTAGGAGTATATAATTTATAATTACCTTCGTTCATTATAACTCCATTATCATTATAAATAAGAACACCATCATAAGTCATTCTACCATTATATCCATGTTCAATAGAATAAGTTCCACCATTATAGCAAACATCGTTAAGTCTTACAAGTTCTTTTTCTTTGTTAGTATAAATATTTTTAGTACAATTAAGAACTGTTGCAAGAAACATAGTTTCAGCGTCAAGTAGCAATTCCTTATAATCATCCATTTCAAGAGCAGTTCCTTTTCCAGCTCTATTATCAACAACACTATCAGCAACTACTAATTTATAATTATTAATAGGTTTATATTCATTTCTACTAATAACACCTATAACTGGCATATTATAACTATAAGGATAAGTAGTATTAACTACCATATCAACTACATCATGTTTTTCTTTATAAGGTTCAAATTTACATTTACCATCAATACGAATAATATTAAAATCATATTTAATACTATCATCAATATCAAATCGACCACTATATAGATAACATTTATCACTAGTAAAATTATTCGCTACAAAACCGGGTTTTGTACCCCAACTACCATCTTGCCAAGTAACATTACTAGCTATATTACAATAATCTTTTCTAGTTAGTAATCCAGTATATCTAGTAATAGGTTCAACTTTTTCATAACTAATAAACCATCCAACATAACCTAATTCTTTAATTTGATTCCATAAAGTAGTATCAATATTAGCACGAATATAAAACTTATTAAAAGTATTATTCATATTATACACAAAATCTCTAGTATGTTCACCACCAACAACTTCAGAATCAAATATTAAATCAGGTATTCTAAATAGTTCATCGCCATTAATATTTTCATAATAACCAAATTTAGCTTCATTATCAACACCAATAGCACCTATTACTTGATTACTACAAGGAGTATAACTACCACTATTTATAACTTGATAAACATATAAGTCATTGTATTTATCTTTATCTTTATAATCAATAAAGTAATTAGATATAAGAGTATATAGTTCATCTTTATTAGTAGCTTCAAGTTCTCCAGAACTATTAAGTAATATATTAGTAGTAGGATTGTTTATAGGTTCAGCAGTATAAACTACAATTTTATGATTAGCAATATATCTTTTAACATTAGCACTAATACTAGATATTGGAATATCTCCACTAATAACAGCCCAATATGGAATATTACCATTATCTTGATTATTCCAATTAAAAGTAATTATAGTACAATGAGAACCATCATTAACAATATTATTTATATACTTATCTTTATTTGACAATTTATATCCTCTACTAGCATCACCATATTTATCAACAAAATGAATAAAAAAGTTATATACTTCTCCCGGAATAAGAGTATCGTTCTTTTTACGTTCATTAAAATCATAACTAGGTTCAATAGTAGAATGAGTAATTCTCATTTTACAATTATCAATATCAAATATAGTATCACCAAATAATACTTGTCCACTAGTAAATACAGTATCTTCTGTAAATCCAACACCGTTATAAACATAACAAGCTATTTTAACTGTACTTGGCATAGTGTAAACAGTTTGATTATTTTCATATTTATAACTTGTAGGAATAATAAAACAATGACAAGCAAGATATTCTTTAAGATTATGACTACCTCTACTACCTACTTTTATTTTAGCATTATAATTAATCTTTAAATATTCATGTGCTGCAATACCTTGTATAACTGTATCATTAAATAAAGTTCTAAAAGTACGAAAAGGATATTGATTATTATTGAATACTTTATTAATATCTTTAATTTGCCAATCAGCAGTACCAGTAATTTGAAGGCTAGCCATTTTAAAATATGGACCTTTTTCACTAACTGCATTAACAGTGGTATAATCATTATAATAAGCATTAACAGCTTTATTACGAAGTTTAATAGTAATATCTTTAACAGCCTCTTCTAATGTTTTACCATTACTTAAAGTTCTGTCATCATTATCAGTTTTTTCATTATAATTAGCAATATATATTCTATTCTTATAATTAATGATATTACCAACATTATAATAATTATAATAGTCAGTAGTTAAATCAGCAACATTATATTCAACAAGAACATCTCTACTAAATTTAAAAATATTATTATTTAAATCATTAGTTCTAAATGCTTGTGTACCATCCTTTTTACATACAATAAAACCAAGTTGATAAAGTCCTGAGCGACCTCCACTAATACTTATTTCAAAAGTTTGATTACATATATCTTTAGAATCACTAAATGAATCAGTATTACCATAACAATAACCATTTGGTTCATCTTTCGGTTCATAAACATTAGTTTTTCTAAAACAAACTTTATTAATAACTTGTGGTATTATAACATCATTAAAAATAGGAAATCCAATACTATACCATTTAGTATAATTAGTTTTATCAATTTTATAACGAATAAATAGAAAATAAAATCCTTTATAAGCACCACCACTAACATAGTTTAGATTACTAATAGTGGGTAATGTTATTTGAGGAATAATAGACATTTCAGAATCAGGACGGTCAGAATCTAAATCAATATTAATAGTTTTAAGAGGAACATCAACTGAAGCATTACTTTCTGCAATAGTTATAATAAGATGATTTTTAACATTATAAGTATATGTTCCTTTAATTTTTCCACCATTATATTTCCAATTACTATTTACTCTATAACAATTATCAGCTTGTTCATTATATCTATAAATATAAGATTCATTCGAATCAGTATTAATAACAAATAAAATAAGTTCAGTACTAGTAGGAATAACACCAACTATTTTAAAATTATTAATACCATCTTCATGAATAGCGTTAGCAATTACTTTACAATCTTCAAGCCCTTCTTCATTAACAATCATCCTACCATCATTACTTACTTTAATATTCTTAGCAGCAACTAATGAATAAGGTACACAATCACCCGGATGTTTATTAAGACTAAGTTTCTTTTGTATATTCATAATTATTTAGGAAAAGTAAAGTTATAAAAGAACTCATTCCAACCACTATCATCATCACTTTGTTCATCTAATAAAATACTAGTCTTAATATCTTTCTTCATACTTTCCCATAGATAGAAAGGATTAGTTCCATATTGACTAGCAGAAAGATTAAACACGGGATGTTTATATCCTCTCATAAGCATACGAGCCATACAATAATAAGCAAGACCTTGAATTAATTTACCATTAGCAGGTATAACAGGAACTTCACAATGATAATTATCACTATATTGAGTTTCAATATCTTTATAAACAACTGTTATACAAGTATCATTAAAATTAAGTTCAATAGTATTACCTCCAATAAGAATATAATTATGATTTGACTTATCATATCCTCCACGGGGGGTTTGACAATGAGAATGTACTTCATGTTGGCATCTAGGACATTCAGTATTATTATGAACTGTATAAACAACAGGATTACATCCTACTTTACCAGTATCAATAACTTCTCTAGTTCTAGAACCATTAGGACAACAATCATCGGGCATACCAAGATAGTCTTTATTAGTAGAACGCTCCGGACTTTCGTCCTCCGCTTGACCCCCCGTAGAGGATGGAGCAGATTCAGTATCACCACATCTATATTTACTAGTATCAGCTCTAGGTACTTCACAACCATTACTATCATATACTTTAAGACCGTCATCAATAAGACAACATTTACTTTTAGCTATCTTATTAATGACGGTTAGTTTCATTTTCTTATCAACTTTACGAAGAACTTTAAGTTCATTCATAGCATCAACACACCAAGCAGGAACTCTAGGAATCCAATCACTTCCATCAGGATTGAAATCATTATCAAGTTTACCAATTATATGTTCTATCGTAATCGTTTTATTATTTGCCATAATATTAGTTTTTATATCTAGTTTTATTACCATTATTATGTGCTCCACGTTCATACTTTTGTTGATTAACATTTCTAATATATTTAAATGGAGCATTAGGTTCTCGTTCAAGATAAACAAGAAGTTTACTTCTTAATCCTAATTTAAGATTAAAAATATCATCAACAGTTTTACATTCAGAATTAAGTTGTTTAGCATCTTTACCTCTAAGTTCTCTATTAATATAATTAGCATACTTAAATTTAATAGCACTATAACTATGAGTTCCATTATTAATAAGTTGTATTTCATAAAACTCTTTATTAGTTTTATAAACTACATAAGGAATACCATCATATTTAAGTCCACGAATTTTATATATCTCTGCTTCTTCTTTATCATAAGGTTTAAGACCAGCATCAATAATTTCTTGTTTTTTAAGTCTAGTAGCGTTCCAATCAACATAAGTATCTCTAGGTTTATCTCTATATCTCCAGAAATTAATAACTAAATCACCAATTTCATATTTAAAGTGATAAGCGTAGCCTTCAAGAACACATTTATGAACACCATAACTATAATACCTATGAATGTACTTTTTATAATCAGAAAGACTTAATTCAGAACGTCTTGTAGCAAGTTTAAGAGCAATAATATAATCGTTTGCTTTTTTAGCTAAGTTACAATAACGCAAAAGTTGGAGAAGAACAATACGTCTTTCTCCAACTGTATAACTAAGTTGATTATTAATTAATTGCTCTAACTTATTAATTAATTCAACATTATCATTAAGAAATTGAAACCCATATTCATTAAGATTAATTTTTAAATCATCTTTAATAACTTGATTTTTACTTTTAATATAAGCACGACAATCGGCTTTCATCTTATTTATAACTTCAAGTTCTTTATTGTATTTTGCCATATCGTCATTAGAAGTTTCAATAAACTTTTTATAATAATGACTAATATCTATATCTTTAATCATAATTTATCTAGTTACAAAATTATCAATAGGAGTTTCATTTGTTTGACGAGGAACTTCAATAAGATTACGTTTAAATACAATCTCTTTAAGAGTTCCAATCATATCTTCAGGAATAAGAAATTCATCATCATCGTATTTAGCTTCATCATCAATAGGGTCATAATTTACATCTTTAGCTTTTTCAACAGTTTCGGTAGGAACAAGATAAGGAATTTCAAATGGAGATTCAATAATAATAGAACCTATATTTTGAAACCAATCTTTATTATTACTAAAGAAATAAATATAACCATTAATATAATCATAAACAGGAAGATTACACATACCTGCAAGATAATGATAAAACTTAGCACTAGCTTCTTTTGCAAATGGTATTTCTATCCCAGTATGTCCGGTAGTTCTAATTGATTGGAAAGGTAAGTTATTAATAAGTCTAACTGGCTTTGGAACTTCTTGTTTAGTACGTTTAATAGCAGGAAGCCCAAGAGTTTGACTATTATATAAGTCACCATCAGGAATATTAATAATAGAAACACGAATACGTTGCTGAATACCTTTATCAACATATTTATGATTTTCATAACTTTTACGAATTAGTTCATTACGACCATGAAGAATAGCATATCGAAGATTACGTCTAAGAGGAATACTATTAGGATTGCCAACAGCATGAGCAAATTCACTAACTAATTGATTAAGACTAGCCATGTTAAGATTGACTTGCGTTTTCTAATTGATGAACTCTTTCTTCAAGCTCATTAATCTTATCAGAATATGTTTCAACTTTAGCTTTAAGTTCATTAACTGTATCAACTAATTCATTATGCTTTTGTTCTATAACTTTAACTTTTTGTTCAAGTTCAGTATTATTAGTATAATCAACAATAGAATTTAATAATTCAATTAATAAGTTTCTATCTTTATTAGATATATCACTATTTAAACAGCATATAGTTCTAATAATATCATCTTTAAGTTTATTTTTAGCCATAATATATTATATTTGAGGTTTAATATTTTCTTTTCTATTTTTAGTATAAATACGCCAATCATATTTAGTAATTTTAAAATTAATAGGAAAATGATTAAGTCTATGTATAGAATAAAATAGAGTTTTATCTCTACTATCAGCATAATAAGCTTTGCCATTTCTAATAAAATTAATTCTAAAATACTTAGCATAATTAATAACTTGAATTATTCTAACGTATTTACCATAATATTTAGCAATATTAGTTCTTTTACCATTCCAATTAGAATATCTAACACCTGTAAGACTTTGAATTTTATAAAGAAGATTTTTAGCATCAGCGTGTTTAAGCCATCCATAATAAGCACACATTCTAACTTTAAATTCTTTTTTATCAATTTCTCTATTTAAATAACTATTTACTAGTCTTATAATTTTATATTTAATAGATTTTCTAATTAGAGTATGAGTATGATAAAATACATAACCAACAAAATTAATTCCTCTACTATCAACAGGATATATTTGATAATTATCTTTAACTTTCAATCCAATAGTATGAACATATAACTTAATATAAATAAGAACTTTATGAAGAAAATCTTTATCATCACTTAGAATAACTATATCATCAGCATAACGATAATAGAATTTACATTTAAGTTCTTCTTTACATAAATGGTCAAGTTCGCTAAGATAAAGATTAGCAAAGTATTGAGATAAATAATTACCAATAGGAACTCCAATTCCAATTTTATTAGTTAATTTAGAAGAAACATCACGAACATTATCAGTAGAATCAATAATTTCATCAAGAATCATTAAAAAATCTTTATCTTTAATCTTCTTTCTAATACATTTCTTAAGACCATTATGAGGAATACTAGGATAAAATTTCCTAATATCTAATTTAAGACAATATTTAGTTTCATTAGGATATTTCCTTAAATCTCTTTTAAGATTATTTGCACAAAGATGAATACCTCTACCTTCAATACAACTATATGTATTATGAATAAAACTTTTTGTCCAAATATATTTTACAACATTCATTATAGCATGATGAGCAATTCTATCTGGATAATAAGGAAGTCTATAAATAATACGTTCTTTTGGTTCATATATTTTATATAGACTATATTTAGAAGTTTTATATTTAAGATTAAATAGTTTATCTACTAAATCTTCATTTTCATATTGTCTATTTTTATCATGTTTATTAATACCATATTTCTTATTTTTATTCTTTCTTGCATTATCATCAGCAACTTCAATATTTTCAATAGTACATAGTTTATCATGTAAACCACTATATCTTTTCATATTTATATAATTTATATAAGAGCCTTCGTGAATATCACTACCAACACTTTTAGTTTCTAAATAACGTTATCTTTTACCAAGAGGTAAGGTTATACTTCCCAAAATAATATTTATATTAATCTTATATTTATTAGTTTTAGGAATTATATAAAAGAAGCCGACATTAGCATTAGAATCTGACTGAACTCAATTAGAATTAAAGTTACTAGAGCTAGCTTTAGAACTGTTATTAGCGTTACTGCTAAGCAGAAGCACTGTATCTAAATGTCAATCATCTTAAGAAATATAACCTTTAATATTATTATAATAAACTGTTGCAGGAGTAGTATCGAGAAATACAAAAACAGAAAACAAATTAATTAACCAACTACTCCTAGCAACAGTTCCACGTGGACTTATTTAATCAAGCTTAACTGTAGTAAAGAAGCCGACATGAGCAC
>OGPK01000100.1_pt1 | contig 100018 bp, 83 predicted proteins | sample 1552921 | NCBI WGS metagenome assembly OGPK01 (sample SAMEA2580264, study PRJEB22360) | human gut metagenome | biome: human gut; feature: human-associated habitat; material: faeces | place: Denmark | collected 2008/2010 | reverse complement strand
GCCCCAGCCGATACAGGGTTATAGCAATTGTAATTTATTGATAATTAGCTTCTACCTTCGCTACGCACTCTAATCAAAGGATGTATACTACCCGCGTTTCGGCATTTTCTTTTTATTTGAAAAAGAAAATGCCTGCAAAAGAAAAGCAAAATAGAGGGAATCCCCCTGTACCCCCCGCAACGCCGCGCCGCAGGACATAGCTTGCGGCTCCCAATCAGTTGCTCGGCACATTCGCACGCAAACGCGCCGGAGCTTGAACGAATGCGTGCTCGTGCGTCTTGCTTCGCAAGCCGTTTCCTTGCTCGTCTCCGTTCACTTACTTTTACTTTGCTACAACTCGAGTGATAAACAAATAATTATATATACAAAAGATATCACTGCCGGGACTGAAACTGTTTATAAACACTTGCTTGGTACAATACGGATTTTTCAATTCATTCCTGCGCTTCCGACTGCGTTGAAAAGCCGCTGAATCTCGTTTTTCAGAGCCGCGCTCTCGGGCGATGAAAGCTCCGGGTCGTGCGCTATAATTTCTCTTGCCGCTCTCTGCGTCTCTTCGAGCGTGCTCCTGTCTTCGAGCATGTCTGCGATTTTCATCTCGGGCAGTCCGTGCTGGCGCGAGCCGAAAAATTCGCCCGGGCCGCGCAGCCTGAGGTCTTCGTCCGCTATTTTGAATCCGTCTGTCGTCGTCTCCATGACCTTTATGCGCCGTTGCGCCGTATCATTTTTGGCGTCCGTGATGAGGATGCAGGTGGATTTATATTGCCCACGCCCGATTCTCCCTCGGAGCTGGTGGAGCTGAGAGAGCCCGAAGCGCTCGGCGTTTTCAATAACCATAATCACGGCGTTCGGCACGTCGACGCCGACCTCGATGACCGTCGTCGAGACGAGCAGTTGCGTTTCGCCTTTGGAGAACGACTCCATAACTTTTTTCTTGTCCACGCTCTTCATCTTGCCGTGCATCAGCCCGACCGTGTAGCCGCGGAAATCGCCGCGCTGTAGTTCGTCGGCGTATTTCACGGCGGAGGCGAGTTCCGTGTCGCTCTCGCCCTCGTCAACGAGCGGGCAGATTATATATCCCTGCCGCCCCGCGTCGAGGTGCTTTTTTACATAGTTATATGCCCTTTGCCGCAGTTCCGAGGTGACGGCGTAAGTCTCGATTTTCTGCCTGCCGGGCGGCAGCTCGTCGAGAATTGATATGTCCAGCTCGCCGTAGATTATCAGCGCCAGCGTGCGCGGAATGGGCGTTGCCGACATGACATAGAGATGCGGATTCTCGCCCTTTTCGCCGAGTGCGTTTCTTTGCTCGACGCCGAAACGGTGCTGCTCGTCGGTTATGACGAGCGCGAGGGACTTGAACTCAACATCCGACTGGATTATTGCATGGGTGCCGATGAGCAGGTCGATTTCGCCCGCCTTGAGGGCTTCTTTTTTTCGCCTTTTCTGCGCAGCGGTGTCCGACCCTGTGAGCAGTTCGACATTTATTCCGCAGCCCTCAAAGAGCTTCAAGAAAGTTTTATAGTGCTGTTCGGCGAGCACCTCCGTGGGCGCCATGAGAGCCGACTGCATCGAATTTTTTGCCGCAGAATAGACGAGCGCGGCGGCGACCGCAGTCTTGCCCGAGCCGACATCTCCCTGGAGCAGGCGGTTCATCTGTTTGCCGCTCATCATGTCCCGCATGGCTTCTTTTACCGCTCTGCGCTGTGCGCCGGTCGGGGAGAAGGGGAGATGCGAAAAATATTCTTCGCTGAAATCGCGCTCTATTATCGCGCCCGCGTTCTTCTGAGTCTGCGAGCGCATTTTTTCAAGTCCGAGCTGCAATATTAACAGCTCTTCGAATATCAGCCTGCGCCGTGCCTCTTCGAGATAATCCGGGCTCTTCGGAAAATGAATGTTCCAAAGTGAATCCGGCAGATTCATCAGGCAGTATTTTTCGCGCAGCCATAGCGGAATCGGGTCAACAAGCTCGTCCCGACACTCAGTAAGCGCCGTGCGGACGAGCTTCTCTATTATCTTTGAATTGAGCCCGTGCGTCTGCGGATAAATCGGTCTTATTCTGTCCGCACCCTCAGCTGGTTCTATTTCCGGCGAGTTCATCTCCTTGCGGTAAAGGTTGCCGCCGACTCGACCGAAGAACAGAAATTCGTCGCCCTCGGTGAGCTTTTCCGCCGCAAAGCGGCTGTTAAAAATGGTGATGCCCATTATTCCTCTGCCGTCGGTGATCTCCGTCTTGTAAAGTGTCAAGCCTTTACGAATGAGACTTTTGCGCACTGGCGAGCCTACAATGCCTTTTATGCAGCATATCTCGCCTATCTGCGCCTCGTTTATGCTTTTTATCCGGCTCCAGTCCTCGTAGACGCGCGGATAGAGACGCACGAGGGCGTTGACATCAGAGACGCCAAGCCGCGACAGCATCGCGGCGCGCCTCTCGCCAACGCCCTTTAAGTATTTTATATCAGTATCGAGCTTCATCTTATTCGACCGAAATTATGAAATAGTAGACGGGCTGACCGCCGTTTATAACAGAGACCTCGATATCCGAGCCGAACTTCGCGGTCAGCAGGGAGGCGAGCTCCTCGGCTTCCTCTTCGGTGGTGCCGTTGCCGTAGATCAGCGTGACGAGCGAGGAAGTTCCGCGCTTGAACAGGTGCTTTGTGACCTTGTACGCCGCCTGAATGACATTCGACTCGACGGTGGTTATCTTGCCGTTTTCCATGCCGAGAATCTGACCCTCTTTGACGGACTGACCGTCTATCGAGCTGTCGCGCGCGGCAAAGGTGACAAGGCCGGTTGAAATCTTCTCGGCGGCTTTCATCATCGCGAGATGATTCTCCTCCGCGGAGAGTGTATCGTCAACGTTGAGCAGCGCGGCGATGCCCTGCGGAATGGTCTTTGTGTGCAGCACGCGCACGTCGCGGTCGGTCAGGGGATCGACCTGTTCTGCCGCCATGATAATATTTTTGTTGTTGGGGAGAATATAGACATGCTCTGCGGGAGTCGCGAGAACCGCCTTGAGCAGATCATCGGTGCTCGGGTTCATCGTCTGTCCGCCGCTGACTATCTGATCCGCGCCGAGCTCGGTGAACAGCTCGCACAGACCCTCGCCGGACGCGACCGCGACATAGCCGAACGGCTTCGTCGGCTCGACCGCCTTCATCGGCTCGGGCTGATCCTCGGGAGCCGCGCCCCACGAGGCATTCTGATGCTCCTGATGCATATTCTCAACTTTTATATTGGTCAGCTGACCATATTCAATGCCCTTCTGAATCGCCTTTCCGGGCGCGTTCGTGTGGACATGGACGGTTATATTCTTTCCGTCATCCGTGACGGAAACGCACTCGCCGATAGCTTCGAGATATGCGCGCAGCTCGCGGATATCCTTGTCGCTCTCGCGGAGGGAGATGAACTCCGCGCAGTAGGTGTAGCGGCTGTCTGCGGAGTGTTCGTCCGCCTTCTCTTCGCTTTTCGATTCCTCCGCCTCGTCGGCGTCAAGGTTCACTTCCTTGCCGTGGAACACATCGGACATCGCGGTGAAAATGCAGACAAGTCCGCTGCCGCCTGCGTCAACGACGCCTGCTTTTTTGAGCACGGGGAGGATATTCGGCGTGTCGGCAAGGGCGGCTTTCGCGCCCTCGAGACCGATGTCAAACACCTTGACTGCGTCCGTCTCGCCGTCGTTCACTGCCTTGCGGGCATACTCGGACGCCGTGCGGATAACGGTGAGAATTGTGCCCTCGGTGGGCTTCATGACTGCTTTATATGCCGAGGAACTGCCGTGTTCGAGCGCGGAGGCTATCGCTGCACCGTCAGCCTCGTCAAGACCCTTGAGCCCCTTGGAAATTCCGCGGAATATGAGCGAGAGGATAACGCCGGAGTTGCCTCTTGCGCCGCGCAGCAGACCTGAAGCCACACAGCTTGCAACAGCCGAGACGCTCTCGCTGTCATCCTTGACCCTGACCTCGCGCGAGGCGTTGGTTATGGTCATGGACATATTTGTGCCGGTATCGCCGTCAGGCACGGGAAAGACGTTGAGTGCGTCTATCTCCTGGCGGTGAGAAGTGATCATTTGCGCCGCGTATATAACAGCGTTGCGCAGAATTGCTCCTGTGATTGTCATTTATTTTCCTCCCCGGACAGCCGTTGTCAGGCGGCCGTAAATCGGTTTTATTCGTTCTTCATTCCGTCAACATAGACATTGACTGCGTGAACCTCAAGTCCCGTAGCCTCTTCGACTGTGTATCTGACTTTGTTGACGATGCTCTGGCATATGGCGGATATGTTGACTCCGTAGGACACGATTATGTGCAGGTCAACAATAAGACCCTCGCCGTCCTTGCGCACGGAGATGCCCTGGTCGGCGAAATGACCGTTCTTGTTGAGAACAGCGCGCAGACCCTGGCGCATATTGCTGTTGGCCATGCCCGCAACTCCGAAGCAAGAGGAGGCGGCATTGCCGATGAGGGACGCGAAATAGGGCTGAGATATCTCGATAACGCCGAGATGATTTTCAAGTCTTATCAAGGAAAGTCCTCCCTTCAAAAATGAGAAGTCAAACTGGTTGTCCATCAATTTATTATACTAAAAATATCATGCTAAATCAAGCTCTTTGAGAAATCTTGCGAGCGCATCCTGCCACGGCGGTAGGCGGTCAAAGCCCGCATCGTCAAGGCACTTCTTTGAAAGGCGCGAATTCTCCGGGCGCTTTGCCTTCGCGGGATATTCGGCGGTGGTGCAGGGGACTATTTCAGTCGCTTTCCCCGCCTGACGCATTATCTCCTTTGCGAACTCCGCCCATGTGCAGTAGCCCTCGTTCGAGGCGTGATATGTGCCGTATTTTTCGGTTTTTATCATGTCGCAGATAAGCCTTGCGAGGTCGGGTGTATAAGTCGGCGAACCGGTCTGGTCGTCAACGACTGTCAGCTTCTCGTGCGAGTCGGCGAGCCGGAGCATAGTCTTTACGAAGTTGCCGCCGTTTATTCCGAACACCCACGAGGTGCGCACAATGAAGTGCTTTTGGCATTTCTTAGCCTCTTCCTCGCCGCCGAGCTTTGTTATTCCGTAGATATTCTGCGGGCCTTTCGGCGCGTCGATTTCAAGCGGCTGAGTGCCGCTGCCGCCGAAAACATAGTCGGAGCTGATATAGACGAGCTTTGCGCCGATTTTTTCGCAGGCGAGGGCAATGTTTCTCGTGCCGTCGACGTTGACTTTGCGGCAGGTGTCGCGGTCATCTTCTGCTTTGTCTACTGCGGTATAGGCGGCGCAGTGTACGATGACGTCGGGGCGCAGGGCTGTGATATAATCCTCCGTTGCCTTGCCGTCCGTGATGTCGAACTCTTCTCTGTCCGCGCCGACGGGTTCATCCCCGAGGGCGTTCAGGCGTTTTATAACATCGTAGCCGAGCTGTCCGTTGGCGCCTGTGACGAGTACCTTCATTGAAAAACTTCCTTTTTAATCAGTTCTTGAGGCTCTGGAGCGGAGCGGGTATGCGTCCGCCGCGTGAGATCATCTTTGCGGGAGATGCGGTGTTGAGCGGCATTATCGGACCCGAGCCGAGCAGTCCGCCGAAGTTCAGCTCCTCGCCGGCATTCTTGCCGATGGCGGGGATGAGCCTGACCGCAGTCGTCTTGGAGTTCACCATGCCGATAGCCGCTTCGTCCGCGATAACCGCCGAGAGGACTTCTGCCGTTGTGTCGCCGGGAACGACTATCATATCAAGACCGACGGAGCAGACCGCCGTCATCGCTTCGAGCTTCTCTATCTTCAGTGTGCCCGCGCGTGCGGCGTCTATCATTCCGGCGTCCTCGGTGACGGGGATAAACGCGCCGGAGAGACCGCCGACATGCGACGATGCCATCGTGCCGCCCTTTTTGACTGCGTCGTTGAGCAGGGCGAGCGCCGCTGTTGTGCCGTGAGCGCCGCACTGTTCGAGACCTATCTCTTCGAGTATATGCGCCACGGAGTCGCCGACTGCGGGCGTGGGCGCGAGGGAGAGGTCGACTATGCCGAAAGGCACATCGAGCCTGCGCGAAGCCTCGCTCGCGATGAGCTGACCAAGGCGGGTTATTTTAAATGCGGTCTTTTTTATCGTGTCGGCAACATCTGTGAGGTTGCCGTCGGGAATCTTCTTGAGGGCGCAGCGGACAACGCCGGGACCCGATACGCCGACATTTATCACGCTCTCAGGTTCGCCGGGGCCGTGAAATGCGCCAGCCATGAACGGGTTATCCTCGGGTGCGTTGCAGAACACAACGAGCTTTGCCGCGCCGATGCAGTTGTCGTCGGCGGTGAGCTCGGCGGTCTTTCTGATAATCTTGCCCATGAGCGCGACCGCGTCCATGTTTATGCCCGCCTTTGTCGAGCCTATATTTATGCTCGAGCAGACATGCTCGGTTCTCGCGAGCGCCTCGGGTATGCTGTTTATGAGTGCCTCGTCTCCGGGGGCGAAGCCCTTTTGAACGAGTGCGGAATATCCGCCGATGAAGTTGACTCCGACAGCCTGCGCCGCCTTTTCGAGCGTGAGCGCGTATTTCACCGGGTCGCCGCCCGATGCGGCGGCAAGCATGGCGATCGGCGTGACTGCGACGCGCTTGTTGATTATTGGCACGCCGTACTCTTTTTCAATCTCGCAGCCGACCTTGACAAGATTTTCCGCCTTGCGCGCTATCTTGTCGTATACTCTGCGGCAGGAGTCATCGATATCCTGCGAGCAGCAGTCGAGCAGGGAGATGCCCATGGTTATCGTGCGTATATCTAAGTTTTCATCCTCGATCATATGTATCGTTTCGAGAATGTCTCTTGTGTTTATCATAGTAAGGATCCTCTCAGGTGCGTAGATCAGACGTGATACATCGAGTCGAACACGTCCTCGTGCATAACATGGATATCGAGCCCGTGCTCGCGGCCGAGGCGGCTCATTATATCGGAAAATTCGGACAGCGGCACGGAGCATTTCTCCGTGTCAACGAGCATTATCATGCAGAAAAGATCCTGCAGGACGCTCTGCGTCACTTCGGTTATGTTTACATTGAGTTCCGAGCATTTTCCGGACACCTCTGCGAGGATACCGATTATGTCCTTGCCCGTAACAGTCATGACAGCTCTCATTTTTATTCTTCCTTTCCTGTGCACTTATCAGAATTACTTATATACATCTGATATCAAGATATTCTACCATATTTTATGCCCATTCTCAATAGCGGTTGAACAATTTGAACTTTTTTGTGTTTAATACTGTTACTGGGCGGAAAAATATGTTATCATATTGTATACTTTACCGTCAGTATCATGGAGGAAGCGCGATGCCGCAAAGAATTATCGACACTCATGTTCATACCGACAACTCACCCGACGGGCATCATTCGGCGATGTATATGTGCGAATGCGCCGAAATGGCGGGGCTTCGGGCGATAGCCTTCACGGATCATGTCGAGGCGGATTTCTACAGACGGGATCACTATGACCGCGTGGCGCTCCAGTCGTTTATCGATGTCACAAAGGCGCGCTCGGCGTTTCGCGGGAAGCTGCTCGTCTGCGCGGGCGTGGAGCTCGGTCAGCCGATGTACGATGTCGCGACCTCGGAGGAGATACTCGCGAATCTGCCCTATGATATGGTCATAGGCTCGGTGCATAATTTTCAGAATGAACAGGATTTTATGTATCTTGATTATTCCCAGTGGGATATAACCGACCTGATGAATAAATATTTTGACGAGCTTATAAAGCTCGCGCGCTGGGCGAAGTTCGATACCCTGGCGCATATGACATATCCGCTTCGGTATATCGTCGGCGAGCACGGCATACCCGTTGATATGTCGAAGTTTTCGGACAAAGTAGATGAGATTCTTTCTCTGCTCGTCAAGAACGAAAAGGCGCTCGAAATAAACACCTCGGGGCTCAGACAGAAGCTCGGCAAAACTATGCCCGAGGAGGATGTTGTCCGGCGCTTTAAACAGCTCGGCGGTGAGTTTGTGACCGTCGGCTCGGACGCTCACTATGCAAAGGATATCGGCGCGGGAGTCGATGTCGGCATGGAGATAGCGCAGCGCAGTGGATTCGATTGCGTGACGCTGTTCCAGAACCGCCAGCCCGTGCAGATCCCGATAGAGTAAAAAGAGAGGTGCAGTCATGAAGATCGAACTCAGGGCAAACGCAAAAATAAATCTCTTTCTCGACATTCTGGCAAAACTGCCGAACGGCTATCACTCGCTGTTCATGGTCATGCAGTCGGTCTCGCTTGCGGACACGGTGATTGTGCAGGAGAACGGCGAGGGTATTATCCGCCTCACTTGCTCCGAGTCGGCTCTGCCGACCGACAGCAAGAACATAGCCTACCGCGCGGCGCAGGCTTTTCTCGAAGAAGCCGGGCTCAGTGGCAGGGGAGTTGACATACACATTGAAAAAAATATTCCGTTTGAAGCGGGTCTTGCCGGCGGAAGCGCGGACGGCGCGGGAGTTATAGTCGGACTCGACAGGCTTTTCGGGACGGATATGAGCACGCAGAGGCTCTGCGATATCGGGCTGAAGATCGGCAGCGATGTGCCCTTCTGCATTGCGGGCGGCACTATGCTCTCACAGCACACGGGCGGTATACTTTCGCATCTTCCGCCGCTCAAAAGCTGCTTCGTCGTGCTCGCAAAGCCCGCAACGGGCGTCTCAACCGCACGCGCCTACGGCGATTTTGATTCCGCGAGCTTCATATATCATCCGAATAAGGTTGGCATGCTCGACGCCGCGGCGAATGCCGATTTCGGGGGTATTTGCCGTCAGGCGGGCAATGTTTTTGAACAGACTATAGAAGTGCCGGAGCGCGTGAGAATAAAGAGCATCATGCGCCGCCATGGCAGTTCGCTCGCGCAGATGAGCGGAAGCGGTCCGACCGTTTTCGGGCTGTTCGAGTTGGAGAGCGACGCCGAAAAATGCCGCGCCGAGCTCGAAAAGAGCGGGCTCGTCAAGAGCGTCCACCTGTGCAAAACTGCCGACAGAGGCGTTGAAACAGTAAATGAGTCGTAAAGCTTGTTAGCTTTACACGGGTTCTTCAGATAAAAAGCCAAGACAGCGAACAGAGCAATCTGTTCGCTGTCTTGGCTTTTGGAGAATAACAATGAAAAAACCGGAAAAGTTTGTGGTTGTCTTGTTTATACGCCCTGAGCGCCGACCATTTCATAGTGCGGCTGGGCTTCCTGAGGGATCATGCGATAGATTTTGCCGTTGTCGTCAACATCGACCATGCTTATCTGGATATCCGGCACAAGGGTGTGCAGGGCAGAGACGAAATGCGTGCTCCTCTCTTTTGGAAATCCGGTGACGATGTCAACAGCGCCTTTCTTTTTGGCAATGACTGCGGCGAGGATAGCCGGACTGTCGTTAAAATATACGCTCATCTGCGCGTTTTCGTTTTTTGCGCATTCGTACAGATCTTCAAGCACTGCGGGATCGGGGCTGAATCCGTCCCTCTCGTGGAACACGCTGAGAACTTCGAGCGGCACTCCGTACTGCTGCGCTATCAGCGAACCGGAACGGATCAGCTGTTCGCATTTGCTCTGCGGAGTTACACAGACGAGAACGCAGTTTTTGCTTTTCATCTTGCTGATGTCCTTTCGTAGTTGGTAGCCGTCTGGCTTTTCTTCCCTCTCACTACACTGACATAATAACATCCGATTGTGTACTGAATAGTAAAAATTCATTAAATCAAAGTAAAGAAAATTTGTACGAACCGTGAATAAACCGGGGTTGCGATATTCTTTTAAACATTGTATTATAGAGAAAGAAGAGAAGCAGGCACAGGAATAATATGCCGCATACGGCACGGACAATGACAAAAAAGCATGCGTCGGAATAATTTATAATGTAAAGGCAATTTGCTTTACTTGCTCGCGAGGTGAGATATGTATACTTTTGATGAAAAATTCAAAAAAGGCGCCGACCGCGCGTTCAGGGCGCAGCAGGGGTTGACGGCTTTTTTGAGCGGGCTGAATAGAATTCTGCCCGAGCCGCCCGGATTCAAAACGGAAAAAACGAAAGATGAGCGCGAAGATACAATACGCATCTCGGACACTGCCGGCGACAGCTGGTATCTCGGTTTCTCCGAGCGTAGCATAACTCCGCCGAACATTGATACGAAAAATTATTATATCGGCGGCAACCTGTCTGTTCCGCCGCGCAGGGTTCGCGGCGTGCTCGACGATATAAAGGTGAGGGCGATAGCCATAAGCGACGGCGAGCAAAGAGCGGCCGAGGTGTTCTGTGCCGTTGACTGTATCGGGCTAACAAATACGGTCGTTAGCCGCATACGCAGTGAGCTTGATTCGTTCTGCCGCACGAACAATGTCGGATATATCAATATTTTTTCGACCCACGCCCACAGCTCGATAGACACCATGGGCATATGGAGCGTGACAGGGAAGAAGTTTTTTGAAAATATATCAAGGCTGATAACGCACTCGCAGCCCTTGCCGAGCGTTGACGGCGCGTTTATCGGCTTGATAGTTGAAAAGACAAAGAAAGCCGTTGCCGAGGCGGTGAGAAATATGGAACCGGGTCGGCTTTTTGCGGCGCAGATAGGCGAAAACAGCGTCGAAAAGCTCGAAAAATATTCGGCAAAAAAGCCGTATGGCGACATGACTTTGAGCGAGTACGGGATAAAAGATTTTATCTTCGCCAAGCGTCCTCCGCGCGAATATTCGCCGCGCCTCAACCGCCTGCGCTTCGTGCCTGATAATATCGCGAGCCGCCCGACAGTTTTGGTCAATTTTGGCGCGCACCCATACGCAAACGGACTGCGGATAAAGAACAACCGCGGCGATATGCTCTCCGCCGATTTTCCGTTCTATATGGAGCGTGAGATAAACTCGGCGGGCGAAAACTTCATTTTTATCAACGGTGCGGTCAACGGAATATATCCAAACAGGGGAGCGGGCGGAGTAAAGGAAGAGAACTTTACACGCCAGACCGAGGCTCTCGGGCGCGATCTTGGAAAGCTCGTTCTCGCGATGACGAAAGGGTGCGAAGAAATAGAACAAAATTCTCTGCTCTCGCCGAAAAACAGCGGTGAAGCGTATAAAAGCGCCGTCGAAAGAATAGGCAAATACACTGTCGAAGAGCGCGAGCTTGAGCCGAAGCTTGTTTCAATACACAAAGAAACGGCGCTCAGGGTCGATAATCCGCTCGAAAAGATGATCGGCAAGCTCGGTTTCGCGTGCTTCGATATGGCAAGACCCGCAAAGGGAATATATGAACTCGAAACGGAGACGGGATATCTCGAACTCGGCGGCGAGTTCAAAGCCCTGCTTGTGCCTGGTGAGATAACACCCGGTCTCGTCAGCGGCACAGGAGATATGCTCGCGGAAAACAGCATTACAAACAGGGCGAGCGGCTTCAAAAGCCTCTGTGATATCGTCGGCGGGGACACGGCGGTTTTCGGGCTCGCGAACGACGCGCTCGGATATATCATCCCGGACAATGACTACTGCATGTTCTTCGCGGGCTACGGCAAGCTCGCTGAAAAGCTGTTCTTCAAAGATTACGCCCATTATCAGGAGATGTTTTCCATCGGCGCGCACACCGCGTCCGCGTTCGCCGCAGGCGTCGAAGATATGATGAAAAGCTTCAAAGTGCGGCTGAATAAATAATTTTCCCCGGTCACATTGCGTCGGCCGGGGAAAATTTTAGATATCTTTAATATAGTATTTATCTTCAATCCATTTTGCGGGGTTATTTTCTATATATTGGGCTTTTGTCAGATAATCGTCTTCGTCTCGTATTATATGGTCATAAAATTTGTTTTGCCACAGAGAACCCATTACGATGCCTCTGGATTTGCATAGGCTTAAGTAATCGACAGCTATGATTGATTTATATGAGCCAACTATTTTGGATAGCGTAGGGACGGGGCTTGCCCCCGTCCGTTCTTTAGGGATAAAGATAATCAGGTGAATGTGATTAGGCATGATTGAGCAGTCGCTGATTGTTACTTTGTATTTGTTCTCAATTGTAGATACAGCTTCATCCGCAACTTTTCCGAGTTCCGTAAGCTCAATGCGCGGACGACCGCAAGGGTCGTCCCTACGGATGCGGGAAAGGGTGCATTTTTTGTCATGAGTGCAGATTGTTACGAAATATGCGCCCTCGCTGCCGTAGTCATATCCTCTTAGTCGTATAGATTTTCTTTTCGGTAATGTATTCATGCCACAATACTAATATAAAAAATCAAAACAGTCAATAGAAAGCAATATGAAAAGGACAAAAGGGAGCAGAATTTCTGCTCCCTTTTGCCAAACCTGTCTCCTATATATCGGACGAGCCGAGCTCGTCCTTTATCCGCTGTGCGGTCAACACAGGGGATAAATCATTGTTAATTGCCGCGTCCGCGCAATTTGAATATATCGGGTCGCGCGTCGCGAACATTTTGTCAAGCGTTTCGCGGCTCTTCGAGAGCGGTCTGCCGTCGAGTGAGAGCAGATCGAGGTCTCTTTTGAGATAATATATGCGCCCGTTGCCCTTGAGCGCGCGGACATTTCCGGGGTCGAGCACCGCACCGCCGCCCGTTGCGATTATCAGCCCCTTTTCTTTTGCCGCGCCGCGGACAGCCTGCGCTTCAAGCTCCCTGAAACGCTTCTCGCCGTATTGCGAGAATATTTCCGGTACGCTCATGCCCGCTGATTCTTCGACGAGCGAATCAGTGTCGACCGCCTTTCGCCCGGTGAGCTTCGAGAGCTCTCCGGCTATGGTCGTCTTGCCGCATCCGGGCATACCGACGAGGACTATATTCTGAACATCGAGCGCGAGCGAACGGAATACACGCTCGATTTCTTCTTTGCATATCTCGGCGGAGCAGAAATATTTTGCGCTCTGCGCCGCCTGCGCGACGAGCATATAGAGCCCGCCCGAGCATTTTATCCCGCGTTCGAGCGCCTGCATGACAAGCTGAGTGCGCAGCGGGTTATATATCACATCGAGCACCGCCTCGCAGTGCGGGAATTTGTCGAGGCTCGCCGCCGAGCTGCCGTTGTTCGGATACATTCCGACAGGTGTTGTGTTTATCAGTACTTCGCAGTCGGCGAGCTTTTCGAGATTATCGTAGTTGCATTCGCCGGAGCGGGAGACTACGGTTATTCTCTCTGCGCCGCCGTCCGATGCCACGGCTCTCGTGGTCAGCGAGGTGCCGCCGCTGCCGAGAATGACGACCTTTTTGCCCGCAAAATCTATTCCCGCGCGCTCCGCCATGGATTTGAAGCCGAAATAGTCGGTGTTGAATCCATGAAGCCCGTCCGATGTTCTGACAACGGTGTTGACGCTGCCTATTTTTTTTGCCTCCGGGCTGATGTATGAGCAGTAGGGCATGACCGTGCGCTTATATGGAATGGTCACATTAAATGCGTCAAATTCTTCATTCTCCATGAACTCGCCTACCTTGTCTTTCGGCAGGCTGACCAGTTCATATGAATACAGTCCGAACGCCTCGTGAATGAGCTTCGAGTAGCTGTGACCGAGTCTTTCACCGATGAGTGCGCACTTCATGTCAGACCTCCGAATAGCTGCCGAGGAACACGAACAGCTCCGGGCTGTCCGAAAGTTCGTCGAGCAGGGCAAGGACTGCGGGGGAGTATACAGACGCTTCGATGTCGAAATAGAACATGAATTCAAAGTCACTGCCGGCTATCGGGCGGCTCTCAAGCTTTGTGAGGTTGAGTCCGAGGACGGAGAACTTCGAGATGAGCGAATAGAGCGAGCCGGGTCTGTGCGGCAGGGAGAGCATGAGGCTTATTCTGTCCGCGCCGGGGAAAATCATGGCTTTCTTCGAGATGCAGATGAAGCGGGTGAAGTTGCCGTCCGTGTTCTGAACGCGGGTGTCGAGCTTTTTCAGACCGTAGAGATTTGCGCAGCCCGCCGACGAAATAGACGCGGCGTCGTGCCTGCCGCTCTCGTGGAGCATCTTTGCCGCGGCGGCGGTGTTGTCGCACACGGTGACCTTTATGTCGGGGTGTGCCTTGAGAAACTCAGAGCACTGTCCGATTGCCTGCTCGTGGGAGAATATCTCCTTGACATCTTTGAGCTCGGTGCCGGGCAGGACGAGCAGGGAGTGGTCAACCTTCAGTTTGATGCTTCTTACAATATGGAAACGGTAATTTTTCATCAGGTCATAGACCTCGTTTACCGTGCCGTAGGTGCTGTTTTCAATCGGGAGAATACCGTATTCGCACAGCCCCTGTTCAACGGCGGCGAACACGCCCTCGAAATTCTTGAAATATGAGATGGACGGAGCAGTAAAGAGCTTGTCGCAGGCGAGCTGGGAATATGCGCCCTCAACGCCCTGGCAGGCGACGGTGCCGTGCTTCGGGAATATCGGCGGAGTGTTTTTGAGAGCATCGGTTATAGTTTCCGAGATAACGCCGCCTTTTGCTGTCAGTCTCTCCTGATAAGAGCGGCTGACATCCATGAGGGTCGCGAAAAATGTGCGGGCGTAGTCTTCGAGATCTTCGCCTGCTCCCGCCGCCGCGGCGGCAAGAATCTCGCGCTCTCTGCCCTGCTGGAGGACGGGCAGCTTGTTTTCTTTTTTATATTCCGCAACGCCGCGCACGGTGTTCATCCTCTGCTTGAAAAGCTCAAGCATCTGCGCGTCGATCGAGTCAAGTTCTTTTCTGTAGTCTGAAAGTTCCATTTTTACCATCCTCGTATGAATTTATTTGCCGAGCACGATATCAAGGACGGTCACTGCCGCCGCCGCTTCGACGCAGGGGACTGCGCGCACCGCGATGCACGGGTCGTGCCTGCCTCTGACTTCGAGGCGAGTCTCTTCGAGCGAGTCGAGATTGACGCTCCTCTGCGGCAGACCTATCGACGGGGTCGGCTTGAACGCCGCTCTGAATATTATCGGCATTCCGCTCGTGAGTCCGCCGATGATGCCGCCGTGGTTGTTCGTGACCGTTTTTATCTTGTCGTCAATGAGGCAGTAGGGGTCGTTGTGGACGCTCCCGGTCATGTCCGCCGCAGAGAATCCTGCGCCGAACTCGATTCCGCGCACGCCGCCGATGCCGAATATCATTGAAGATATCCTGCTTTCGACCGAGCCGAATATCGGGTCGCCGAGCCCCGCGCCGAGTCCCGTGACCGCACATTCGACTATTCCTCCGACGGAGTCGAGCGACTCTTTTGCCTCGATTATTTTCTTCGTCATCTCTTCGCCCGCCTTGTCGTCAATGGTGGGGAAGAGCTTTGTTTTGAGCTTGTCAAAAATCCCGTTGTCTGGGTTGCAGGGGTCAAACGGCGCGTCGTCAATGCCCGCCGCACGCGAAAGGTGCGCGGAAACTTTTATGCCCTTTCGCGCGAGTATCTGTTCGCTTATCGCGCCTGCGACGCACAGTGGAGCCGTCAGCCTGCCGGAAAACTGCCCGCCGCCGCTTCGGTCGTTCGCGCCGCCGTATTTGACGAACGCGGGGTAGTCCGCATGGGACGGACGCGGGATATTTTTTATGTTTTCGTAGTCCGCAGGACGGATGTTACTGTTGCGTATTATCGCGCAGAGCGCCGCGCCCGTTGTTCTGCCGCCGAGCAGACCGCACAGAAATTCAGGTTTGTCCTCCTCTTTTCGCGGAGTGCTCCACGCCTTGCCGCCCATTCTGCGGCGCATGAACTGCATTATCTGCTCCTCGTCTATCGCTTCGCCCGCGGGAAGTCCCTCAATAACAACTCCGACTGCGCTCGCGTGCGATTCGCCGAACACCGTGAGCTTTATGTTCTGTCCGTTTTCAGATGACATCCGCTTTGCCTCCCAGTTTTCTATAGTCTTCAAAGAAGTTCGGATATGATTTGTTCACCGCCTGCGCGTCATGTATAACAACGGTTTTTTCGCATATGCACGCCGCGACTGCCGCCGCCATGACGATGCGGTGATCGTTGAACGAATCGACCTCGCCGCCGGGGAGTGTGCCCGTGCCGTGGACGGTCAGGGAATCCTCCGTGCTTTCGGCCGAACCGCCGAGTGAATTTATCATCTTTTCGACCGCCTCGATGCGGTCGCTCTCTTTTATTCTTAGCCGCGCGGCGTTTGTAAATATCGTATCGCCCAAAGCCGCGCAGGCAGCTGCCGCGAGGGTCGGGAAGAGATCTGGACACTGCGAAATATCTATTTTAATGCCGCGAAGCCCGTTTCCTCGGACTGAAATCATATCGCCGCAATTTACATCCGCGCCGAAGTCTTTCAGTATACTCACAATCGCGCGGTCGCTCTGCCGGCTGTCGAGTGACAGCCCCGTGATATCCGTCTCTCCGCCGAGCGCGCCTGCGCAAAGGAAGAACGCGGCGTTCGACCAGTCGCCCTGAACGCGCGGGGAGTCGGGCTCGATATATTTTTGCGGACCTTTTATTTTGTATCCGCTCTGGGTCTCTTCTATATTAATAGAAAAGCTTCTGAGCGTATCGAGCGTCATGTCGATATATCCGACCGATTCGCGCTTGCCCTCTATTACGATTTTGCTGTCGCCGTCAAGCAGCGGCAGGGCAAAAAGCAGACCGGATATGAACTGCGAGCTGATGTTGCCGGGAACTCTGAACACGCCCGGATGAAGCTGCCCCGAGACTTTTATCGGCAGATTATCAGCAGAAATCACTGCGCCGTTTTCTCTGAGTGCGTCGGTGAGCGCCGACATCGGGCGCTCCGGCAGTCTGCCGTGGCCGATGAATTCCGCGTTTATTCCGAGCGCCGAGGCGACGGGGAGCAGGAAGCGCAGAGTCGTTCCGCTCTCGCCGCAGTCGAGGATGCCGCCGTCATGCAGCTCGTTAAGACAGCGGAAGGTTGCGCGCGTGTCCTCGGAGGTGCAGAGCGATTCGGAATTTTTTTTGCCTGCGAGCGCCATGGCTGTCATCAGCCTGTGCGCGTGCGACTTTGATGGCGGAGCTTCGAGAGTGCCCCGAAGCGTGCCCGGTGTTATTATGATATCCATTGCGCCCTCCGTCAAAGAGAATATATGCTTTCGAGCTCGTCCGGGCTTGTCTTATATAGGATGCACTCGCCGATTTTAGTCGGCAGAATGAGATTTATTCCCGCCGAGCTGCATTTTTTGTCGCGGTGCATGACTCCCGCGAGCTCATGAACGGGAATATCGGTCGAGACGGGGAGCCCGTTTCGTGCCATAACTTTTTTCACGCGCTCTGATATATCATCTTTGCACACGCCGAGCTTTTGCGCCGCGATGCAGGCGCGAACTGTGCCTATCGCCACCGCGTGACCGTGTGAAACAGCAAAATCGCTGCACCGCTCTATTGCGTGGCCGAGCGTATGCCCGAGATTGAGCTTCTGACGCTCGCCCGTGTCAAATTCATCGCGCGAGACTATGTCGCTTTTTATCTCGACGCAGCGGCGCACGATGTTTTCTATATTGCCTTTTACGTCGCCTGACTCGAAATTTTCAAAAAGACTTTCATCGGAGATTATGCCGTATTTTATACTCTCCGCCGCGCCGTCGGCAAAGAGCGAATCGCTCAGCGTGTCGAAGCAATCGGGGTCGCACAAAACGAGCGACGGCTGATGAAATGCTCCGGCGAGGTTTTTGCCCTCCGGGAGATTGACTCCCGTTTTGCCGCCGACCGAGGAATCGACCGCCGCCAAAAGCGTCGTCGGTATCTGGACGAATCTGACTCCGCGCAGATACGCGCTCGCCGCAAAGCCGGTTACATCGCCGACTATTCCGCCGCCGAGGGCTATGAATATATCGCTCCGGTTGAGGCTGAGCTGCGCCGCGAACGAGAGAATGTCGCCGACTGTTTTAAGGCTCTTGTGCTCCTCACCATCCTCAAAGACGAACTTTTCGCAGTTTATCCCGGCGCTTTTTAGCGATTCGAGCGCGGCTTTTGAATATAGCCCGTCCACCGTGCGGTCGGTTATCAGCAAAGCTCTGCCGGCGCCCGTGTATTCTTTTATAAGCTCTCCGGCTCTTTTTAATATCCCGCGCTCAATGAGCACATCGTATTCGGTCGATGCCCTGACTTTTACGGTCTGCATGGTCTTCACTCCTGTTTTTTATCCGCAGATGGCTTTTCTCTTCGTGCCGTCCTCGAGCAGGGCTTCGAGCTTCGCCCTGTCGTTTGACGCTATCGCGTCGCGGTATTCGATCAGATTATTTATAATGTTATCTATTTCGTTCAAAAGATTGTCGCCGTTTTCGAGGAACAGCTCGCTCCACATATTTGAGTTGAGCGACGCGACGCGCGTCATGTCCCTGTAGCTGCCGGCGCTCATGCCCGTGTGTTCGAGTGCCGTCGGGCTCTTTATATATGCGCTTGCAACGACGTGCGCGAGCTGAGAAGTGTAGGCGATAATTCTGTCGTGCTGTTCGGGAGAAACAACGGTGATGCTGCCGAAGCCTATCGAGAGGAACATCTGCTTTATCTCGTGCAGCAGTGCTATATCCGTGCCGCCGTCGGGGGTCAGGATCATCGAAGCGTTGTTGAACAGCATGCCGAACGAGCTGTCAAACCCCCATCTCTCGACGCCCGCCATCGGGTGTCCGCCGATGAATTCAAAGCCGTGGGCTTTTGCAAGCTCGTGAGCGGGTGTAAAGACATATCGCTTTACACCGGAGCAGTCTATGACGACCGCACCTTTTTTGATCATATCCGCCTTGCTCTGAAGAAATTCGACCGTTGATTCTGGATAGAGTGCGATTATAACTCTGTCGCACTGCACGAGGATATCGTCCGTCAGTTCGCCGTCTATCGCGCCGACGAGCTTCGCCTTGAGCATGACGCTCTCGTTTATATCAAGACCGTAAACCTCGCTGTCCGTGTTGTCTTTGAACGCTTTTGCCATTGACCCGCCTATGAGTCCGAGGCCTATAACTGCTGTTTTCATAATTATTATATCCTTTCGACAGACTGTTGGCAACCTTACATTTTATATGCGAACGGGCGGATGCTGTTGACGCCCTTGACCACATCGTCGAACGCCTCGGGTGTCAGCGACTGCGGACCGTCGCAGAGTGCGTGCTCGGGGTCATTGTGGACTTCAATAATAAGTCCGTCCGCTCCGGCGGCGGTAGCTGCAAAGGCCATGGGCTTTACAAGCTTCGAGATGCCGGTCGCATGGCTGGGGTCGACGATTATCGGCAGATGCGAGAGAGTCTTGATAGCGGGAACGGCTGAAACATCGAGGGTGTTTCTGGTGTAAGTCTCGAATGTTCTGATTCCGCGCTCGCAGAGGATAACATTCATGTTGCCGCCCGCCATGATGTATTCGGCGCTCATGAGAAGCTCCTGCAGGGTGTTCGCAAGTCCGCGCTTGAGAAGTATGGGCTTGTTGATATGACCGAGCTGCTTTAAGAGCTCGAAGTTCTGCATGTTGCGCGCGCCGACCTGAATAACATCGACATCGTCGAACAGCGGCAGCTGAGACAGATCCATGATTTCAGTGACTATCGGCATGCCGGTCAGCTTCTTTGCCTCGAGTAGGAGCTTGAGACCCTCTGCACGCAGACCCTGGAAAGCGTAGGGGGAAGTGCGGGGCTTGAACGCGCCGCCGCGAAGCAGTGTTGCGCCGGATTTCTGAACCGCCTGCGCGATGCCGCATACCTGCTCTTCCGATTCAACGGAGCAGGGACCCGCGATGATCTGGAAGTTGCCGCCGCCGATCTTGATATCTTTTTCTTTGTCGATGACGACTACCGTATCTTCTGGATGGAACTTTCTGTTCGCGTTCTTGTACGGCTCCTGGATTCTCTTGACATCCTCGACGATATCGAGAGCTTTGATAAGATCAATGTCGATACCCGATGTGTCGCCGACGAGTCCGAGCACGGTGTTGTGCTCGCCGAGGCTGCTGTGAACCGTGATGCCGAGGCTTTCAAGCCAGTTCACAAGATTGTCGCGCTGCTCTTCGTTGTAATTTTCTCTAAGAATAACTACCATTGTTTTTCCCTCCGGTAAAAATTTGTAAAATAAAAAACCCCCGCAGCGTTCAACTGCGGGGGAGATTACCAAGTTTTGTGCGCCTTAAGCGCGGCTCGGTGCTGTCATTTCCCTGTCTGCGGTCAAACGCAAATAAGCCTTACCGTAAAAGTAGGTAAAGCTAAAGTAATAGGGAAAATATTTAGCTGTCAGTTTTGCTGAAAGCTTCATAATGATGACCTCACTGTCTTGTTGTCCCTATGATAACAGCATGAAAAGCGTTTGTAAATAGAAAATCTCAAAAAAATTCCGAAAAAGCCGAAGTTTGTTGAATCTCTATAAAAATGCTGTGGATTTTTCGAGCCGCATCTGTAAAAAATATTTTGATTTCGTGCGAAAAATGGTATAATTATCTTCGACAGAAACGGAGTGATACAGATGAAAAACGAACTTTCGCAGATAATATCGCAGTCCCGTTCGCTCGTGTTTTTCGGCGGAGCGGGCGTTTCGACGGAGAGCGGGATACCCGATTTCAGAAGCGTTGACGGGCTGTATAATCAGAAATATGACTACCCGCCCGAGCAGATGCTCAGCCACACATTCTTCGAGCGCAAGACGGAAGATTTCTACAGATTCTATCGCGACAAAATACTCTCCTATGCCGTCTCTGCAAAGCCGAACGCCGCGCACAGAAAGCTCGCCGAGCTTGAAGAAAAGGGCATACTCTCGGCGGTCGTGACCCAGAACATAGACGGTCTGCATCAGGCGGCGGGGAGCAAAAATGTGTTTGAACTGCACGGCAGCGTGCTCAGAAACTACTGCACGCGATGCGGCAGGAGCTTCGATATTGACTATATGATAAAAAGCGAGGGCGTGCCGCACTGCTCCTGCGGCGGGGTGATAAAGCCCGATGTCGTGCTCTATGAAGAGGCTCTTGACGACGAAACGGTGCGCGGCGCGGTCAGCGCGATAGCCTCAGCCGACACGCTGATAATCGCGGGGACGAGCATGGTTGTCTACCCTGCGGCGGGGCTTGTGAACTACTTCAATGGCAAGCATCTTATAGTTATCAATATGAGCCCGACTTCGGCGGATTCGCGAGCCGATCTATTGATCTGCGGCAAGGTCGGCGAAGTGCTCGGAGGGATAGATATATGAAAAATAATTTCAAAAGCGGGCTGCAAAAGGCACTCGACGAGCTTGAAAATATAACCCCGCGCAAGCCTTTTAATTGCGGAAAGCTCTGCTCGGCGCGCTGCTGCTCCGGCGGGGACAATGACGGCATGGGTCTGTTCCCGGGCGAAAAAGAGCTGCTCGAAAGCAGCACGGATTTTGAAATAAATGATTCCGAGGGCAACTTCGGCGAGCCTGTTGTCGTCTGCCGCGGCGGCTGCGACAGGCGCAAAAGACCTCTTGCGTGCAGGATATTCCCGCTGTTTCCGCTCGCGGTCGAGCGCGAAAATGAAATTGTTATAGTGCCTGTGCCCGACCCGCGCGCGGGTATGTGTCCGCTGCTCCGCTGCCCGGAGAAAATCGACCGAAGGTTTTACAGAGCCGTGCGCTGCGCCGGCGAATACCTCCTGCGCGATGAAGATTCACGAAAATATCTCCTTGAACTCAGCTCCGAGATAACAGATATTGCCGAGCTTGCGGAGAGGCTGTAAAACATGGCTTAAAATTAATTCCTATTTTTTGACCGAGCGGTTGAACCCTCAGTCTTGGCTTCGCCAATCCGGCTCCCCTGCAGGGGAGCCACGCGGGCAGTGTATATCATTTGATTATAGTAGGACGCGAAGGCATAGGGTGAATTATACAATTTCATATCGTGCCGCTGTCGCGGTAGCGGTGCGTATCAATAAAATCGTGTGATTTCGCGGGTGGATGATATCCGCCCATACTTACTTTGAACGAAGTGACTGAGGGGTTCGAACGAAAGCCGGATTCGATATCAATTCAGTTCGGAAACGGCGGCTTTTTATTTGCTCAGCAGCGATGTGTCACCCTCTTGCCTTCAACTTTAAAATTAGCCGATAATATCATGATTTAAAAAATATCGTCCTGCGCTATTGACTCTTATTTTGCTTGTGCTATAATAAAAATGTCACAAGGTGACCGACGGTCAGCAAAAGTGTGGAGGCGCGGAATGAAAAGCAATGACGAACGCATCAAAACTCTTGAAAAATTCAATATAATCGGACGGAAAAAACGCCCCGTTGCCGCGGTGCTGCTTTTACTGTTGACGGCTGTGTTTATTGTGCTCGGCATTGTCGTTCCGTCGTTTGCAATAGTTGTCGTGATAGTGCCGATAACCTCGGCGATATTCTTCTATCTCGCCGCCGCCGTGTTTCTTTCCTTGTCTATAGCTATGTTCAAGGGTGTGGATACGGTGCGCTGCCCGTACTGCGGCGCGGAATATTATCTCACGCCGGATAAGAGCCGTCTGCATTGCAAAAAATGCGGCAAGGACAGTTGCAGGGGATAAAGCAAAATAAAAATCAACCGCCGCAAGGATTTTTCCCTGCGGCGGTTTGCTATACAATAATATATCTTAAATATATCTTATTTTATGCCTGCGGCTCCCTTGAGAGCGTTTACTTTGTCGGTGTGCTCCCAGGGCAGGTCGATATCGGTTCTGCCGACATGGCCGAGAGCGGCTACCTGACGATAGATCGGGCGGCGGAGGTCGAGCTCCTTGATTATCGAAGCCGGGCGGAGATCAAAGACCTCGTTCGCGGCGGCGGCTATCTCGGAGTCGGGGATAATGCCGGTGCCGAAGCTGTCAACAAAAACGGAGACGGGCTCGTCAACGCCGATAGCGTAGGCGATTTCAACCTCGCACTTGTCTGCAAGACCTGCGGCGACGATGTTCTTCGCCATGTATCTTGCGGCATATGCTGCGGAGCGGTCGACCTTTGTCGGGTCCTTGCCGGAGAATGCGCCGCCGCCGTGGCGTGAATATCCGCCGTAGGTGTCAACGATTATCTTTCTGCCGGTGAGGCCGCTGTCGCCCTGAGGACCGCCGGTGACAAAGCGTCCGGTGGGGTTGATGAATATCTTCGTCTTGTCGTCCATCATATCTGCGGGGATGATCTCGCGGATAACATTCTTTTCAATGTCGCGGCGGAGCGTCTCGGTCTCGATATATGCGGCGTGCTGAGAGGATACGACAACAGCGTCGATTCTCACGGGAGTGCCGTCCTCGGCATATTCGACCGTGACCTGAGTCTTTCCGTCGGGTCTGAGATAGGGGAGAGTGCCGTCTGCGCGGACTTTCGTCAGCTGAGCGGCGAGCTTATGGGCGAGCGAGATGGGCAGGGGCATAAGCTCCGGAGTCTCGCGGCACGCATAGCCGAACATCATTCCCTGGTCGCCCGCGCCCTGACGGTCAACGCCGAGGGCGATGTCGGGGGACTGCTTGTCTATAGTTGTAAGTATAGCGCAGGTGTTGCCGTCGAAGCCCTTTTCGGGGCTGTCATAGCCGATGTCGCAGATAACCTGGCGCGCTATCGAGGGGATGTCTATCTTCGCGCTCGTGGTTATCTCGCCCATTATCATGACCATGCCGGTCGTGCAGCAGCACTCGCAGGCAACTCTGCCGTTCTTGTCCTCGGCGAGGATAGCGTCGAGGACTGCGTCGGAGATCTGGTCGCAGATCTTATCGGGATGTCCGCCCGTTACGGATTCGGATGTGAAAAAGTAGTTTGCCATGTTTTTGTCCTCCTTCTGACAAATAAAAAAAGCGCTTGGCGAAACCGCTAAGCACTTCTGGGCGATACGGAATTTTTCCGCCGCCGGCCTTATCTTCCGGTCTGCACCGCAGGATTTAGCACCTTGAATAATCAGGTTGCCGGGCTTCACAGGGCCTGTTCCCTCAGCCGCTCTTAATAAGGAAATATTAAATTTCGACAGCTATTCTACTCTTTCGCATACACTTTGTCAATAGCCTTAAAAAACATTCGGCTTGAAAATTATTGTAAGTATTGCTATCAGTTTGATTTTTGACGATATATGCGGTATAATATGAGCCTGTCATGAACTGACGAAACGCAGACTATACTTTTATATATAATATTGCCTGCGCCGCGAAAAATAAAATCAAAAAACACTTGCATTATCCGGCACTTTGTGCTAAAATATCTAAGCATTTGTTATCCGTCACAGCTTCGATGACGGGGTTTAATGCCGAAGCGGCATGGCCGCACCACATTAAAGCGGGCGCTCCTCTTTCATCTAATTTGTTACGAACGTCTGAAAATCAACGGAGGAATATAAAATGGACGCACTCAAAGTTATTGCACAGGATTCGCTTAAAACAGGCGATGAGATCCCCCAGATTAAGATCGGTGACACCGTAAAGGTTTCCGTTAAGATCCGCGAGGGCGAGAGAGAAAGAATTCAGGCTTTCGAAGGAACCGTTATTGCCCGCAAGGGTTCGGGCGTTTCCGAGACCTTCACCGTTCGCAGAGTTTCCTACGGTGTCGGCGTCGAGAGAGTCTTCCCGGTACATTCACCCAACGTTGCTAAGGTTGAGCTCATCAGAAGCGGTAAGGTCCGCAGAAGCAAGCTCTATTACCTCAGAGACAGAGTCGGTAAGGCCGCAAGAGTCAAGAGCCAGGTCAAATAATTGTGCGAATGAGGGTGTAACATTTATTTGTTACACCTTTTTTCACTTTAAACGGGGTTTGCAGGGCAATGCGCAGAGTCGAGGAATATTGGTTCAAATTTGAATATCCTGCCGCGCTCTCGCGGGAGGCAGACAGCGGAGAAGAGCTGCCCGAGCGGAATCAAAAACTGTGGGGCATAGTATATGACGTAGTTGCCACGCTCGAGTCGGCTGTTATTATACTCATGCTGTTCTTTTCGCTGATGTTCAGACCCGCCGCAGTTATCGGCGACTCAATGCTCCCGAGTTTCAGCGACGGCGACAGGGTCGCGTGCGTACATAGCTTTTCCGGCTACGAGCGCGGCGATGTTATAATAATATCCCACGCCACGCGCAAAGATGAGTCGATAATAAAGCGCGTTATCGCGGTCGGCGGCGACACGGTGGATATAGATTTCTATAAAGGCACCGTCAGCGTCAACGGTCAGGTGCTCGACGAGCCGTATGTGAACACTCCGACGAATCTGAGCTATGATATGACTTTTCCCGTGACCGTTCCCGAGGGTAAGCTCTTTGTTCTCGGAGATAACAGGAACGATTCCCTCGATTCGCGTTCGACTGATATCGGTTTTATAAACGAGAACAAGGTTCTCGGCAAGGTCGTTTTCAGGTTCTACCCGTTTGACAAGATTGAAATAATCAAAAACTGAGCCGCAAGGCTTGAGATTTGAAGGCGGACTGTTATGCAGGAAAATAATGAACTTCAAATGAATACGGAAGAGCAGGCTGACTTTAAAAAGCAGCCGAAGAATTCAAAGACGGTCAGCAATATCTATGATATAGTCTCCGTCGTTGTGTCGGCGGTCGCGGTGATTGCCATTGTTTTCACTTTTGTGACCCGCGTGCTCGTCGTCTCCGGCGCGTCGATGAACCCGACGCTCAACAACGGCGATACCGTGGCGATAAGCTCGCTCAAGCGCTCGTTTGACTACGGCGACATAGTTATCGTCGCCCAGCCCAACGTCATGCACAAGACGCTGATAAAGCGCGTTATCGCGGTCGGCGGTCAGACGGTGGATATTGACACGGAAAAAGGCGTTGTCTATGTTGACGGCAAGGCGCTCGACGAAAAATATACTCTCGAGCCGACCTATACCGCCGGCAATGTCGAGTTCCCCGCAACCGTGCCCGAGGGTATGCTCTTTGTCATGGGCGACAACAGAAACGACTCGAAGGACAGCCGCATGAGAGTTGTCGGATTTATCGACGAGAAGTACATCATGGGCAAGGTCGTCGGCAGAATTATGCCGCTCGGTCAGTGGGATGTCTACTATAATTTCAATCCGGATTCGGACAAATAACCTGTCCGCGCTATAATATGCAATCAAGACGCAGCTTCGGCTGCGTTTTTTGCTTGTAAAGACAAAGTTTTTTTGCTATACTCATTTAGTAAAGCCGAAAAGTATTTTTTATATACGGCGCGCAAAATATTGGCGCATATAGTCCTAAGGAGGAAGAATTTTGGAAAACGGAGATCTTTATGTCCAGTGGTTTCCGGGTCATATGGCTCGGACGCGCAGGCAGATAAAAGAGAGCCTGCCGCTCGTTGACGCGGTGGTCGAGATAGTTGACGCGCGCGTGCCCGTGAGCAGCCGAAATCCCGAATTGCCGGAGCTTATCGGACAAAAGCCGCTCATGGTTATTCTCAACAAATGCGACCTCGCCGACGAAAACGCGACGCGCCGCAGGATATCCGAACTCGGCAAGCAGGGCGTGACGGCGATAGCCGTTGACTGCCGCTCGGGTAAGGGCTTAAACGCCTTTGCGCCGACAGTCCGCCGTGTGCTCAGCGATAAAATCGAGGCGAACGCCCAGAAGGGCATGGCTGGCAAGCCGCTTCGCTTGATGGTAGTCGGTATACCCAACACAGGCAAGTCCTCGTTTATCAACCGCATGGCGGGCAAGAACAAGGCAAAAGTTGCGGACAAGCCCGGAGTTACGCGCCAGAACCAGTGGTTCAGCATCGGGAGCGGCATCGAGCTGCTCGACACGCCCGGCGTGCTCTGGCCGAAGTTCGACGATCCGGACGTGGGTCTGCGCCTCGCGTTTATCGGCTCGGTCAAGGATACCATACTCGACATCGAGCTCATCGCGGCGCGCTTTCTGACGATAATGAACGAAAACTATCCCGAGCGGATAAAGGAGCGGTATAAATTGGAATTTCCGCCGGAGAGCGAGGAATTTGAACGCCTTGAAATGCTCGCGAGAAAGCGCGGTATGCTGATAAGCGGCGGTGAGCCGGATACGGAGCGCGCGGCGGTCATGCTCCTCGACGAGTACCGCGCGGGCAAATTAGGCAGAATAACGCTCGACTGATTATATAAAAAGAGAGGGATATCATGAAAAAGAAATCAATTCTCAGAGTAACAGCTCTTATTGCGGTGCTGCTCATGCTCTGCGCCTGTCAGAAGGCAGTGCCTGCCGGCGGAGAGGCGGAAAACACCTCCGAGAGCACGACTGCCGACACCCGCGAGCCAGTCAGCGTGAATATCCTCGCCGTGGGCGATAATCTTATTCACGGGGTCATATATAATCAGGCGCACGCACGCTCGGCGACAGGCGGCTACGACTTCACCTATGCCTATAAAAATGTCGCTTCCACCGTTGCGGCGGCTGATATAAGCATAATCAATCAGGAGACGATAATCGACCCCGAGAAAGCACCGAGCACATATCCCTGCTTCAATTCCCCGACCGAGCTCGGCGACGAGATGGTGAAGATAGGCTTCGATGTTTTTAATATCGCGAACAACCACTCGCTCGACAAGGGCGAGAGCGGGCTGAGAAACGCCATAAAGTTCTGGAAGAGCAAGAATGTTGTCTTCTGCGGAGCTTATCTTGACGAAGAGGACTACAAGACCATACCGACAAACACAGTCAAGGGTATTAAATTCGCCTATGTCGGGCTGACCGAGCCTACAAACGGACTGAGCCTGCCCGAGGGCAGCAAGACGATACTCATGCTCGGCGCGGATGAGGACAGGATAGAGAAGCGCGTCAAGGCGGCGTCCGAGATAAGCGACATGACGATAGTCAACGTCCACTGGGGCGAGGAATATACCCACACGCCGACGGATCGTCAGCATGAGCTGGCGCAGAAGCTTGCCGATTGGGGTGCGGATATAATCATCGGCACGCATCCTCATGTCATTCAGCCCGTTGAATACATAACCGCCGCGGACGGCAGAAAAGTTCTTGTTATCTATTCACTCGGCAATTTTATCTCCGCGCAGGACAGGGGCCCGAGAATGCTTGGCGGCATGATGCACATAACCGTCACAAAGGACTATCAGAAGAACACGACCGAGGTCACAAAGGCGAAGTTCACGGGCACGGTCACTCACTATGACTCGGGATTTTCCAATGTTCGCGTTTATAACCTTGCCGATTATACCGACGCGCTTGCGTCGCGCCACGGAGTGCGCTCGACAACGCCGTCTTTCAGTCTCGATTATCTCAACTCGCTGCTCCGCGATGTCGTCAGCGACGAATTTTTGGAGGGCTGAGATGGCTGAAGAGATAGACCGCTATTATTATGAAAGAACCGCCGCGGAGCACAGATTCGAGTGCGTCTGCGGAATAGACGAGGCGGGGCGCGGACCTCTTGCGGGTCCCGTCTTTGCCGCCGCCGTGATATTGCCCAAAGATTATATTATCGAGGGCTTGAACGATTCCAAAAAGCTCAGCGAGAAAAAGCGCGACCTGCTCTTTGACGAGATAAAAGAGCACGCCGTCTATGCCGTCGCGAGCGCGAGCGTTGAAGAAATCGACGAGATGAATATTCTCAACGCAACTTTCCTCGCCATGCGCCGCGCGTTCGAGGCTCTGCCCGAGCGTCCGCAGGCGGCGTTTGTGGACGGCAACCGCCTGCCGGGTCTGCCCGTGCCGTCAAAGGCTATTATAAAGGGCGACTCTCTGAGCGCGTCGATAGCCGCCGCGTCGATAATGGCGAAGGTCAGCAGGGACAGATATATGCTCTCTCTCGACGAGCAGTATCCGGAATATTGCCTCAAAAAGCACAAGGGCTACGGCACGAAGCTGCACTATGAAAAAATACGCGAATTCGGCATATCTCCCGTGCACAGAAAGACATTTCTCAAAAAGCTGCCGGAGGGGTGGTAATATGCTCAGCGAAAAGGAAAAGCCCGGACTCTGGGGTGAGATATATGCCGCGCGCTTCATGCGTGAAAACGGCTATGAGATAATAACCGCGAACTACCGCTGCCGCCTCGGCGAGATAGACATAATAGCTAAAAAGGACGGCTTTTTGGTGTTCACCGAGGTCAAGACCCGCTCGCCCGGCGCGATAGCTCCGGGGCGCGAAGCGGTCGGCAGCGCAAAGCAGGAGCGGATAATCGAAACCGCTTCGCTTTTCATGCAGAAAAATAACTACGATCTTCAGCCGCGCTTCGATGTGGCGGAAGTTACTCTCGGAAAGGAGAACGAGCCGATTTCCTGCGAATATATAGAAAATGCGTTTGACAGCAGCTTCTGAGTAATATTCGGCGTCGGCGGAAATATTATTCTATGGGTGATTTTATGGATTTTTTTGATTTGCACTGCGATACTCTGACCGAGTGCATGGACGACGGAGACAGCCTTTTGAAAAACAAGCGCGACATAGATTTTGAGCGCGGAAAAATCTTCGGACGGTGGAACCAGGTTTTCGCAGTCTTTGTCCCCGACAGCATGGACGATTCTCTCGTCGAGTCATATTTTGATTCGGCGTGTGATTTCTATTTGAGCGAGCTAAAAAAGAAAGGGGATTTCTTCCCGATTCTGTCGGCGGAGGATGTCCGCGGACATTCGCGCGGCGTTATGCTCGCGATGGAGAGCTCGCGCGGAGTCGGCAGCCTTGAGCGGCTCGAAAAGCTCTATGAGCGCGGACTGCGGCTCATAACCCTCACATGGAATCACAAAAATCGAGCCGCGGGCGGCTGCGATGAGGGTGGCGGCCTTACCGATTGGGGCAGGGAGCTTGTCTCGAAAATGGAGAAGTTGGGCATAGTCACCGACGTGTCGCATTTGAGCGACAGGAGCTTCTATGACCTGTGTGAATTCAGCGACGCGCCTTTTATCGCAAGCCATTCGGACGCGCGCGCCGTTCATAACGAGGTGCGCTCGCTGACCGACGAGCAGATAAAAATTATCATTGAACGCGGCGGACTGATAGGACTCAATTTCTATGACCGCTTCCTCGGCGGAAACGGCGGCAGAGAGGAGCTCCTGCGCCATACGGAGCATATGCTCTCGCTGGGCGCCGAGGACGTTATCAGCATAGGCTCGGACTATGACGGCTGCAGAATAAAGCCGGAGCTTCGCGGAATAGAGAAGATACCGAGCATCTGCGTCTATCTCGAGGAGCACGGAATACCCGAGGAGATATGCCGCAAAATATTTTTTGAAAACGCCGCGCACTTTTTTGAAAAGGTTTTACAACCAAGGCGCGTTATGCTATAATAAAATGTAATTTAACGCGAAGGATGGTCTCTATGCGATACACAAGTACAAGAGATAAAAATGTAGACGTCAGCTCATCCTGGGCGATTGCTCAGGGCATCTCTGCCGACGGCGGACTGTTTGTCCCCGTTGAGATTCCGAAGGTGAGCCTTGATGATATCGCCGCCATGGCGAATATGTCCTATGTTGAGCGCGCAAAGCGTGTGCTCAGCCTGTATCTTACCGATTTCACCGCCGAGGAGCTTGCCTACTGTGTCGAGGGCGCATACGGCGACAACAAGTTCTCCTCCCAGGATATCGCTCCGATACACGAACTCAAAGCGGGCGAAGAGATTCTTGAACTCTGGCGTGGCCCCACCTGCGCTTTCAAAGATATGGCGCTCCAGATGCTCCCGAGACTTATGACCGTCTCGGTCAAAAAGGCAGTCGGAACGCGCGAGACCGTTATTCTTGTCGCCACCTCGGGCGACACGGGCAAGGCGGCTCTCGAGGGCTTCAAGGACGTTGAGGGCACGAAGATTCTCGTGTTCTATCCCGATGAGGGAGTCAGCCCCATGCAGAAGCTCCAGATGACCACGCAGGAGGGCTCAAACGTTGCCGTCTGCGCGATAAAGGGCAACTTCGACGACGCACAGACCGGAGTCAAGACGATATTCACCGACAAAGAGATAGGCAAGAAGCTCGCCGAGCACGGCATGGCTTTCTCCTCCGCGAACTCCATCAACTGGGGTCGCCTCGTGCCGCAGATCGTCTATTATTTCTCCGCCTACTGCGACATGATAAGAAACGGCAGGATCAAGGCGGGCGATAAGATTAATTTTGTCGTCCCGACCGGAAACTTCGGCAATATCCTCGCCGCCTACTATGCGCGTGAGATGGGACTGCCGGTTGACCGCCTTATCTGCGCGTCGAACAAAAACCGCGTGCTCACCGATTTCTTCGACACCGGCGTTTATGACATCAACCGCAGCTTCTATACGACCTCGTCGCCGTCGATGGATATTCTCATTTCGAGCAACCTTGAACGCCTGCTCTTCATTGCGAGCGGCTATTCCGATGAGTTCGTGCGCGAGATGATGGGCAACCTCAAGCAGAAGGGCAAGTACACCATGCCAGAAAATGTAATGAGCGCGATAAACTCCGTTTTCTGCGCCGGCTGCTGCGACGATGAGGGCACGAAAGATACGATTAAAAAGACATTTGAAGACTACGGCTATTTGTGCGACACGCACACTGCTGTCGGCATCAATGTCTATGAAAAATATGCAGAAAAAACGGGGGACAAGACTCCCACCGTTATCGACTCGACCGCAAATCCGTTCAAGTTCAGCCGCAGCGTGCTCGACGCAGTCGAACCCGGCGCATCCGAGGGGCTTGACGAGTTCAGCATGGTCGGTGAGCTTGCCCGCGTGACAAAGACAAGCTGCCCCCCGCAGCTCGCCGATCTCAGGGACAAGCCCGTGAGATTCAGGGACGTCTGCGACAGGGACAGCATGGAGAAGGCTGTTTTCAGACTGCTCGGTATATGACACGGGGCGTTCCCCGTGTTCAGCAGCCGCAGTGCTTCTTCGAGTTGTCGAGCTCAAATGTTGCGCACAGCGTGTCCTGGCATGAGCAGGCGCTCGTGTTGCCTATTTCGATGTGACCTGCGGTGCACTTGTAATCGTCCGCGTGATGGACGCAGTTGCAGGCGTTGCAGCGGATATCCTTGATGACCTTATCCATTTTCGATTACCTCCGAATGTTTTTGCGGCTCATGCCGCTGAAAGTATTTTGCCCGGTTCGAAGCCCGATTATTAAAAAGAAAAGGAGAGCACGATGTCACTTTTTGCAATTGCGGATACGCATCTTTCCCTGTCCGCGGACAAGCCTATGGATATATTCAACGGCTGGAGCGACTATGTGCAGCGCCTCGAAAAAAATTGGCGGGCTGTTGTCTCGGACGGCGACACGGTAGTTATTCCCGGCGATGTGTCGTGGGCGATGTCGCTCGAGGGTGCTCAGAAAGATTTTGCTTTTCTCGACTCGCTTCCCGGCAAAAAAATACTCATGAAGGGCAATCACGACTACTGGTGGAACACCACCCGGAAAATGGAAAATTTTTTCAAAGAAAAGGGCTTTGAAACGCTATCTATAGTCCACAACAACGCGGTGTCCGTCGGCAATATCTCCGTCTGCGGCACGCGCGGCTGGTTCTTCGACGCAGAGGAGGATGCGGACAAAAAAGTTCTTCTGCGCGAGGCGGGACGGCTCCGCACATCGATAGAAAGCGGAATCGCGCTCGGCGGCGAGCCGGTCGTGTTTCTCCACTATCCGCCGATAACGCAGGATAGGATATGCCCCGAAATATATGATGTCCTCGTCGAGTACAAAATAAAACGGTGCTTCTACGGGCATCTTCATTCTTTTGCAACAAAAAGCGCTTTCGAGGGCGAGCGCGACGGGATAAAGTTTTCTCTTATCTCCGGCGATCACCTCGAATTTTTGCCCAAACTTATTGAAAAACAGCCGTAATTTCTGCCCGGCGGCGAATTTTGCGGCTAAAACGAAGAAAAAATCCCTGTTTTGGCAGAAAATCTGAAAAATAGTGTAGAAATTTTAACATATCTCTGCTATAATCTTAAAGTTACCTGTATAATGGGAGGAAAAACGAATGAGTTTAAAATCATCAAACAAAACTGACACCAACGTCTATACGCTGGAGATCGAGATCGGCGCAGAGCCATTCAAGGCTGCTGTTCTCAAGGCTTATAATAAGGCCAAGAGCAAGATAGCGCTTCCCGGTTTCCGCAAGGGCAAAGCTCCTCTTGCCATGATCGAGAGATTCTACGGCAAGGATGTCTTCTATGAAGATGCACTTGAGATAGCTTTCCCCGAGGCTGTTTCCGACGCTTACAAGGAAGCGGGCATCGAGCCTGTTGACAGCCCGAAGGACGTCAATGTTAAGTCAATCGGCGAGGACGGCGTTCTCTTCGAGATGAAAGTCACCGTCAAGCCCGAGGATATCAAGGTCAAGGCTTACAAGGGTCTCGAGGCCGAGAAGGCTGAAGCTGCCGTCACCCCCGAAGAGGTTGATGCACGCATCGAGGCTATGAGAGAGCGCAACGCAAGAACCATCACCGTTGAGGATCGCGCAGCCGCCAAGGGCGACATCGCAGTCATCGACTTCGAGGGCTTTGTCGACGGCAAGGCTTTTGAGGGCGGCAAGGGTTCCAACTATGAGCTTGAGCTCGGTTCGGGTCAGTTCATCCCCGGCTTTGAGGATCAGGTCATCGGCCACAACGCAGGCGAGAGCTTCGACGTCAACGTCAAGTTCCCCGAGGAGTACACTCCCGAGCTTGCGGGCAAGGATGCCACTTTCAAGGTCACTCTTCACGAGATAAAGGTCAAGGAGCTTCCCGAGCTCGACGATGAGTTCGCGAAGGATCTTGATTACGATAACGTCGACGAGCTCAAGAAGGGCGTCGAGGCTGATATGCTTGAGCACAGACAGTCCGATGTTGAGAAGGAGTTCGAGGCAAAGCTCATGGAAGAGCTTGTTGCCAATGTCGAGGCTGAGATTCCCGAAGTCATGTTCGACACCCAGAAAGAGGAGAACATCAACAACTTCGCTCAGAGACTCGCTCAGCAGGGCATCGATGTTGACACCTATCTTTCATACATGGGCACCGACAAGGAAGCTTTCGAGAGCTCCATGCGCGAGCAGGCTGTTTCTCAGGTCAAGCTCGGTCTTGCTCTCGACAAGATAGCAGAGGACGAGAAGATCGAAGTCAGCGCCGAGGATATCGAGGAGGAGTTCAAGAAACTCGCCGAGATGTACGGCATGGAAGTCGAGAAGATCAAGAGCCTTATAGCCGAGGATCTGCTCAAGGCTGATCTGCTCAAAGAGAAGGTTGTCAAGTTTGTCGTTGACAACGCAAAGGCTCTCAAACCCGGCAAGAAGGCTGCGGCTAAGAAGGCTCCGGCAAAGAAAGCCGCCGCGAAGAAGACCGACGACGCTGAGGCTGCCGAGAAGAAGCCCGCAGCGAAGAAGGCTCCCGCGAAGAAAGCCGCTGCAAAGAAGGACGAGGGCGAAGCCGAGAAGAAGGCTCCCGCCAAGAAGCCCGCGGCGAAGAAGACTGCCGCAAAGAAGGCCGACGATGCCGAGGCTGCTGAGAAGAAGCCCGCAAAGAAGGCTCCCGCGAAGAAGAAAGCAGAAGACGCTGAATAATCTTCGCCAAACGATACTATAATTAATCCGTACTGCTCCCGTCCGGCTTTTTCGCCGGGCGGGCGCAAGCATACGGCACCTGCATCGGACAACAAAGGAGGAAAAAGTAATGGCATTAGTACCTTACGTTATCGAACAGACCAGCAGAGGCGAGCGTTCATACGATATCTATTCCCGCCTGCTCAGCGACAGAATAATCGTCCTCTCCGACGAGATAAACGACGCAACGGCGAGCGTAGTGGTTGCGCAGCTTCTCTTCCTTGAGGGTCAGGACGCCGAAAAAGATATTAGCCTTTATATCAACAGCCCCGGCGGTTCAGTCACCGCAGGCTTCGCGATATACGACACCATGCAGTTCATAAAGTGCGATGTTTCGACCATCTGCATGGGCATAGCGGCATCGATGGGCGCGTTCCTGTTTGCCGCGGGCGCAAAGGGCAAACGCCTTGTGCTGCCCAACAGTGAAGTTATGATCCACCAGCCTCTCGGCGGTGCTCAGGGTCAGGCAACGGAGATAAAGATCGCCGCCGATCATATCCTCAAGACCAGAGAGAGAATCAACAGAATTTTAGCTGAGAATATGGGCAAACCGATTGAGTTTGTTGAGCGCGAGACCGAGCGCGACAATTTCCTCACAGCGGAGGAAGCCGTCGAGTACGGACTTGCAGATAAAATAATTTACAACAGATAAATCCGGAGGGCTGTTATGCCGCGTGATGATGATAAGAGGGAAAGGACAGTCCGCTGTTCTTTCTGCCAGAAAACACAGGATCAGGTCGAGAAGCTTATTGCCGGTCCGGGGGTGTATATCTGCAACGAGTGTGTGGAGCAGTGCCTCAATATAATTGAGGCGGACGAAAAGCGTTCCCGCCGCAAGGGCGGTCAGCGCACGAGTGATAAGCCGCTCCCCAAGCCCCATGAGATCAAAGAGAAGCTCGACGAGTATGTTATAGGTCAGGACGAGGCGAAAAAAACGCTGAGCGTCGCGGTCTATAACCACTATAAGAGAATAAACAGCGCGAAGAACAGCGATGTTGAGATCCAGAAGAGCAATATCATTCTTCTCGGACCCACGGGTGTGGGCAAGACGATGCTTGCGCAGACCCTCGCGAAGATACTCGATGTTCCGTTCGCCATAGCGGACGCGACCACGCTCACCGAGGCGGGTTATGTCGGCGAGGATGTTGAAAATATCCTGCTCAGAATAATCCAGGCTGCGGACTACGACATAGAGCGCGCCGAGCGCGGCATAATCTATGTCGATGAGATTGATAAAATAGCGAGAAAGTCGGAGAATCCGTCGATAACAAGAGATGTCAGCGGCGAAGGCGTTCAGCAGGCGCTGCTCAAGATAATCGAGGGCACGGTTGCCAATGTTCCCCCGCAGGGCGGCAGAAAGCATCCCCAGCAGGAGTTTATCCAGGTCGATACCTCGAATATCCTCTTCATCTGCGGCGGCGCATTCGACGGCATCGAGAAGATAATCGAGAAGAGAATGGGCGGCTCCGCGCTTGGCTTCAACGCCGATGTCAAGAGCAAGAGCGACCTCAAGAAGAGCGATCTGCTCTCGCAGGTCGTGCATCAGGATCTCGTCAAGTTCGGTATAATCCCCGAGCTTGTCGGCAGACTTCCGGTGCTCACTTCTCTCGATGAGCTCGACAAGACCGCTCTCGTGCGTATTCTCACCGAGCCGAAGAACGCCATAACCAAGCAGTACAAGGCGCTGTTCGAGCTTGATGGAGTCGAACTCGACTTCGACATGGGCGCTCTTGAGGCGATAGCCGACAAGACGCTCGAAAAGGGCACGGGCGCGCGCGGACTTCGTTCGATAATCGAAGCCGTGCTTCAGCCGGTCATGTACGATGTGCCGTCAGACCCGACGATTGAGCGCGTTGCGATAACCTCGGGCTGCGTTGCAAACGGGGTTCCTCCGCTTATCGAGCGCAATCCCTCGCACCGCAAGCGTGCCGTCGGAGCAGAATAAAATTTAAGCTGCAAAATGCGGGCTCGACCTGCGCTTTGCAGCTTTTGTCTTTATAAAAATAACCGACCGCAAAGCTTGTCACTTTACAGTCGGTATGTTTTTTTGTTGCTTTATTCCTGCTTTGATTCCTGTGCCGCGCCTTCGCTTTCTTCATGCTTCTTGTGGAAGGGGAGGCTGACTTTGAATTTCTCGTTGCCGTAGTTCATTAAGTGCTTGAGTATGACCGTGGCGGAGACAATCAGCGAGCCGATGACAAACGATGTGATGTCGTGGAAGAAGAAATTGCTGACGGCAAAGATGAACATAGAGATAATAACTCTGAGCGAATCGGGCTTGACAATGATTATCAGGCTGAATATGGCGGTTATTATAGCCATTCTGAGCACCATGAAGCTGTCCGGAATCAGCGCGAGCAGAACGCCGTAGGATGTGGCGATCGCCTTGCCGCCCTTGAATTTGAGTATGGGCGTGAACGCGTGACCGAGCACCGGCGCCGCTATAACGAGCGCAAAGAGCATATTTTTGAAGTCGGGGACATAGAGCTTTGCAAGAAATACCGGAGCGAAGCCTTTTGCGACATCAAGCAGGAGGCAGAGCACGCCGAGCTTGACGCTGACGCAGCGCATGACATTGGTCATGCCGGGGTTGTGATCATCGCCCTCCTTGACGATATCGACTCCGCAGAACAGCTTTGGAATAAGGTAGCTGTACATGATGCTTCCCGAAACATAACCTGCAAGAGCGAAAAGCAAATATTTCAGTATACCGTTTTCCACAGTTTACACCTCTCCTTGGATATTTGTGAGAATAAGCAAAAACCATTCTCTCGATCAACACTGCTATTGTAGCATTTTTAGTCTTAAAAGTTGTTCTTTTCTACAATTATATGCGCTGTATTGCAAATAATTTTTAAAAATATCCCAATGTTTTTGTTTAATAATTATATATTCGGCGGGAAATTTCTTTGCTCCTGATGCGGTTTATATCCAACCCTATTTACAAGTGGACAAACCTGAGATATAAAAATAAAACGGTCGGTGGATTTTAGCAAAGATAACCTCTTAGCGCACCTGCCGGGTGCAGCATAAACTAAAGCGGACAGGGTGTGCACTCTGTCCGCTTTGGTTTTTGTTAATAGATGAATTCGATATCGCTGTCCTTGAGCAGGGGAGCTTTCATATCCTTGTCCGAGAGGATAGGCACTTTTACGCCCCAGTCAACTCCGATATCCGGGTCATCGAATTTTACGCTTCTGTCGTTCGCGGGGGCGTAGTATTCGTCGACCTTGTATGAGACTTCAACATCGGGGGTCAGCGTCACGAAGCCGTGTAGGAAGCCCTTGGGGATGAAGAACATCTTCTTGTTCTCTCCGCTGAGCTCGACCGCCGTCCACTGCATGTATGTCGGCGAACCACGTCTTATGTCAACCGCGACATCCATTATTCTGCCGCGCAGGCAGGTCAGAAGCTTTGTCTGCGCCATGGGTGAAGTCTGGCAGTGCAGACCTCTGAGCGTGCCCTGCTGAGCCGAAAAAGAACGGTTGTCCTGAACAAATTCAACGTCTATGCCGATGTCGTGCATCTTCTGCTTCGAATAGCTCTCGTAGAACCAGCCGCGCACATCTCCGAAAACCTGCGGCTCGATAATAAACGCGCCGTCAAGCGGGGTTTCAATTTTTTTCATATATCGTCATTACCTTTCATAACAATGCTACTGGCGGTCAGCGCTTCTCCTGCTCGCTCTCGATGCCCCAGCGCGGGCGCTCACCGATGCCGCTTATATCGTTGCTCGTGTAGAGTATCTTGCCCTCGGCAACGCTGAGTAGATGCTGACCGTAGGAGGATTTGCCGTATTTCTCCGCCGATTCGAGCAGCGCGCGCTTGCTTATCCAGCGCATGTTATAGGCTATCTCCTCCGGCGCAGAGATTTTTATTCCCTGCAGGCGCTCAACGGTCTTGATGAAGTTCGCCGCATCGAGCAGTGCGTCAACGGTGCCCGTGTCGAGCCACGCGAAGCCTCTGCCCATAAGGCGAATATCGAGATCGCCGTTTTCGAGATATATCTTGTTTATGTCGGTTATCTCAAGCTCGCCGCGCTTGGAGGGCTTGAGCGATTTTGCGTATTCAACGACCCTGTTGTCGTAGAAATAGAGTCCCGTTACAGCGTAGTTCGACTTCGGATGCTTGGGCTTTTCGACTATCGATACAGGCACGCCGTCGTCGTCAAATTCGACAACACCGAAGCTCTGCGGATTCTCGACATAGTAGCCGAAAATAGTCGCTCTGTTCTGCTGCTTCGCTGCCTCTCTGAGCAGATGGCCGAGACCGTTGCCGTAGAACAGATTGTCGCCGAGCACCATGGCAACGCTGTCGTCGCCGATGAAGTCCTCGCCGATTATAAACGCCTGGGCGAGTCCTTCGGGCTTGGGCTGGACGGCGTAGGAGAGCTTCAGACCAAACTGGCTTCCGTCGCCGAGCAGACGCTCGAACTTGGGCGTATCGTCTATGGTGGAGATTATGAGTATTTCGCGTATGCCCGCGAGCATGAGCGTCGACAGCGGATAGTATATCATCGGCTTGTCATATACGGGCAATAACTGCTTGCTCGTAACCATGGTCAGAGGATAGAGCCTCGTGCCGGATCCGCCGGCGAGAATGATACCCTTCAAACAAATTCACTCCCTGAAAAAGTTGTTTTTATATTTATGTCAACTTCGGGGCGGCGTTTTATAAAATAAAAAACCTGTCCGTTACAATAGAATTATTGCACGGATATCAGAAAAAACGCCCATCATTTTCACTTTCTCTCAGCCTAATAATACCACTTGCGGCGTGATAAGTCAATTATTATTCGCGTCACGGCGTTGATGTTGACAAGCGGGGCGCGTGGGAATATAATTTTACCGTTACGGCGGTGGAACGGAGAGCATATGACAACTACTGCCGACAGGCTCGCTCCCGGCGAGAGCGGGTATATCGAATCGCTTCTTATTTCCGGCGCGCGGCGCAGCCGGTTGCTTGATCTGGGGCTGACTCCTGGGACTCTGCTGACCGCCGGCATCTCGTCGCCGTTCGGCGACCCGGTGACGGTTACGGTGCGCGGCTGCGAGCTCGGGCTCAGACGCTCGCAGGCGAAGTGCATAAGGCTGACGGTGCTGCGATGAGCATACGCATTGCACTCGCAGGCAACCCGAACTGCGGCAAGACAACGCTTTTTAATCTCCTGACGGGCTCGGACTGCCATGTCGGCAACTGGCCGGGCGTGACGGTTGAGAAGCGCTCGGGGATAATAAAAAGCTTTCACGGCGCGGAGCTTGTTGATCTGCCGGGGATATATTCTCTGCGCACGCTCTCGGACGAAGAGGGCGCGGCGCTCGGCTTTCTCATAAACGAAAAGCCCGATTTGATAATCAATGTTATCAACGCAAACGACCTTGAGCGCAGCTTGTATCTGACCGTTCAGCTTGAACTTCTCGGCGTGCCGACGGTTGCGGCGCTGAATATGACCGATGTACTCAAAAAGCGCGGCGATAAGCTCGATTATAATCTCTTAGGCGCGCTGCTCGGCATCCGTGCGGTGCCAGTCAGCGCGGCGGAAAATACGGGGATTGACGAACTGCTCACGGCGTGCGAAAACGCGCTCCAAGAGAAAATATCAAGTCCGCGATATGATTTTCTGCCCGACGGCGCGAAGCTTATAGCAGAACTGATATCGCCCGTCTGCAAAGAGAAGAATATTCCGATAGGACTTGGAACTCTGCGGCTCATGCGAGGGGACATAAGCGCCTGCGATTTGCTTTCTCATAGAGAAGCGCAGGCAGTTGAAAATCTGATTTCATCGAACGAGACGGAGAACTCCGACCGCGAACTGCTGACCGTCTCGCATATATATAGGTTTACCGACGGCGTCTGCAAAAAGGCGCTCAGAAAAAGCAAACGGAGCGGGGGGAATTTTTCCCGCCGCGCGGATAAAATATTGCTCAACCGCTTTGTTGCCGTGCCGCTGTTTCTGGCGGCGGTATTGACTGTGTTTTATCTCACCTTCGGCTCGCTCGGCACGAGGCTCGGCGAGCTGGCAGATTCGTTTATAAACGGTACTCTTGCCGATGTCCTGATGCGCCTGCTCGGTTCGCTCGGAGCGTCCGAATGGGTAAAAGATCTCGTCTGCGGGGGAATCCTCGCTGGTCTCGGTTCGGTGTGCTCGTTTTTGCCGCAGATAGCTTTGCTGTTCTTCTTTTTGGGTCTGCTCGAGGACTGCGGATATATGGCGCGCGGCGCGTTTATCGCGGATTATCCGCTGCGTCTGCTCGGTCTCGGCGGCAAGTCGTTCGTCCCGCTGTTCATGGGCTTCGGCTGCTCCGTGCCCGCGCTGATGAGCACGCGCACTCTGCACGCGGGGCGCGAAAAGAAAATCTGCGCGGCGGTTATACCGTTCATGTCGTGCAGCGCGAAAATGCCCGTCTATGCCATGCTTCTCTCGGCGTTCTTCCCGGATGTGCGCTGGGTCGCCGTGATTTTGATTTATTCGCTCGGCATAGCCTGCGCCTGTGTGGGTTCGCTGATACTTAAAAAATGGGTTTTCAAGGGAGACGAACCGCCGTTTATCTTTGAACTGCCCGAATACCGTATGCCGTCCGTACGCTCGGCGCTTCGCTATGTGCGCGACAGGCTGCGCGAATTCTTGAAAAAAGCGAGCGCGGTGCTATTCCCGGCGAGCGTCGTTATCTGGGCGCTCGGTTATTTTGATTTCTCCATGCATCATGCCGCCGACGCAAAATTCAGTATGCTCGGCAGGATAGGCGGCGCGATCTCGTTTATATTCTCTCCGCTCGGGCTCAGCGACTGGCGGTGCTGCGTGGCTCTTATCAGCGGGCTTGTCGCGAGGGAGACGACGGTTAGCACACTCGGTATTTTAATAGGCTCGGCGCAGAGTGTGAGAGATATAATTTCTCCGCAGGCGGCGTGCGCGTTTATGAGCTTCTCTCTGCTTAGTATGCCGTGCGTTGCGGCGGTCGCGGCTCTTCGGCGCGAGCTGGGGACAAAGAGCACTTTAAAAGTTTTGATTTTTGAATTTATAACAGCGTGGACAGTGAGCTTTGCGGTGTATCGCATCGCTCTTCTGATATAAAGCAAAGGAAAATGACATGAAAGAGAGCTTTGACATATTGATAGTCGGCGCGGGAGCGTCGGGGCTTGCGGCGGCGATAAGCGCAAAACGCACATTGCCGCGGCTTCGCGTCGCCATGCTCGAGCGGCTGCCCCGTGTCGGCAAGAAAATACTCGCCACGGGAAACGGCAGATGCAATCTGACGAATCTCAACGCCCGGTCGCACGGCTACACCAACCGCGAATTTGCCGATTCGGTGTTCGAGAAATACGACGAGCAGCGGGTTCTGCAATTTTTTAAAAGCATCGGGCTTTTGACCTACAGCGACAGCTGCGGCAGAGTCTATCCGATGAGCAACATCGCGTCAGGCGTGCTCGACTGCCTGCGCTTTGAGGCGGAACGCCTCGGGGTGAAAAGCATATGCGAGGACAAGTGCGAGGGTATAAAGAAAACCGCCGATGGTTTTTTGATAAACGGGCGGTACAGAGCGCGGGAGATTATAATCTGCACGGGCGGCTGTGCGTCGCCGTCGCAGGGCTCGGACGGGAGCGGGTATAAGCTCCTCTCGTCATTCGGACACACAGTGACTGAGCTCTACCCATCGCTCGTCCAGCTGACCTCGCCGGACAAGCAGCTGAGGCAGCTCAAGGGTATGCGCGTCCACGATGCGGTGATAAACGCCGCGGGGCGAACCTCGCGCGGGGAGCTGCTCTTCACTGACTACGGGCTTTCCGGAATAGCCGCGATGGAGATAAGCGCGGACATAGCAAAGGCGGCGAAGCGTTCGCCCGTCAGCGCGTCGCTCGACTTAATTCCGTCGATGGGTGAGCGGGAGATAGCTGATTTCTTGTCAGGACTCGGCGGGAAATGCGAGGATGTGCTGATAGGCATTCTGCCGCGTGCCGTCGGAGCGGCGGTTATAAAGACGGCGGGTGTTAATTCAAAGTCGGACACGCAGTTGCTCGGCAGAAATGCGCTGCTGAATCTCGCGCGCACGGCGAAAAACTTCAAAGTAACATTTGACGGCACCAAAGGCTTCCAAAATGCGCAGGTCACGCGCGGCGGAGTCAATATAAATGAGTTCGACCGCGAAACACTTGAATCGAAGAAAGTGCCCGGGCTTTTCTGCGCCGGGGAGCTTCTCGATGTTGACGGCGGCTGCGGCGGCTTCAATCTCCAATGGGCGTGGGCTTCGGGTCTGCTCGCAGGGGAGAGCGCGGCAAAATCTATTTAACGGAGAAAAAGTATGCTTAAAATAAATCAGATAAAGCTTCCGCTGACTGCGGACGAACACGATCTCAGGCGCGCGGCCGGTAAAGCTCTTCGCCTTGACGAAAACAGAATACGCACACTGAGAGTGACGAAAAAAGCGGTCGATTCGCGCAAAAAGGACAACATTTTCTTTGTGTATAATGTAGAAGTCGATGTTGACGGCGACGAAAACGCGATTCTCAAGCGTTGCGGCTCTGGTGTTGAAACGGTAAAGAAAGTTGACTTTACCCCCCCGGAGGTAAAGCGCACGAGCGAACTGCGCCCTGTTATAGTCGGATTCGGCCCCGCAGGCATGTTTTCGGGGCTTGCTCTCGCCCGGGCGGGCTTCAAGCCGCTCATTCTCGAGCGCGGTTCGCATATCGAAGACAGGCAGAAAGATGTTCAGACTTTTTGGCGCGAGCGCAGACTCAATCCCGAGTCGAACGTTCAGTTCGGCGAGGGCGGCGCAGGAACTTTTTCGGACGGCAAGCTCACAACGGGCATAAAAGATCCGCTCTGCCGCTTTGTCATAGACGAGCTTGCGAACCACGGTGCACCGGAGGAAATACGCTGGTCAGCAAAGCCGCATATCGGCACCGACCGTCTTGCCGAGGTTGTCCGCAATATCAGAAAAGAGATAATCTCGCTCGGCGGTGAAATCAGATTCAACTGCAAAATGACGGATATAATAGTTGCAAACGGCTATATCCACGGCGTGAAGACCGAGCATGACGGACATTTTGAGGATATCGAGACCGATACAGTCCTGCTCTGTACCGGACATTCGGCGCGCGACACCGTGAGAACGCTCTATGCCCACGGGGTCAAGATGATGCAGAAGCCGTTTTCGGTAGGTGCGCGAATAGAGCATCCGCGCGAGTTCATCGACCGCGCGCAGTACGGCGACTTTGCCGGGCATCCCGCGCTCGGCGCGGCGGACTATAAGCTTGCCTGCCACCCGGAGCATGGGCGCGGAGCTTATACATTTTGTATGTGCCCCGGCGGCACGGTGGTCAACGCGGCGAGCGAAGAGGGCGGAATAGTCGTCAACGGCATGAGCGAATACGGGCGCGACGCGGAGAACTCGAACAGCGCGCTGCTCGTCGGCATCGAGCCGGAGAATTTCGGCAGCGACCATCCTCTCGCAGGAATGGATATGCAGAGAAAAATCGAACACGCGGCGTTTCTTGCGGGCGGCAGCGATTACACCGCCCCGGCGCAGCTTGTCGGCGATTTCCTTGCGGACAGACCCTCTACCCGCCTCGGCGCGGTTCATCCGAGCTGCCCGACAGGCGTTGTGATGAGCGATCTGAGAAAGATACTGCCTAAGAAAGTGACGGATACATATGCAGACGCGCTTTTGAAGATGGATAAAATGCTCAAGGGCTTCGCTATGCCCGAAGCCGTGTTCACGGCGCCCGAGACCCGCTCGTCTTCGCCCGTGCGTATTCTGCGCGACGAGATATATCAGTCGAACATCCGCGGACTCTACCCCTGCGGCGAGGGCGCGGGATATGCGGGCGGAATAGTGTCCGCCGGAGTCGACGGAGTGCGCTGCGCCTATGCCGTGCTCGCTGACGAAAACGACGAGTGGTAAAAAGATTTTACACATCGCATTTTGTGTGGTATAATGTATAAAGATTTGCAAGGAGTGGATAATAATGAAAAAATTTCTTTTCTATTTAGTCCAGTTCACCTGGGCACTGCCGCAGAATCTTGTCGGCGGAATTGGCTTTCTCGCGCTGAGAAAAAAGTATAAGCATGAGCGCTTCAATAACGCTTTTGTTACATATGTCCCGCACGATAATTTCGGCGGCGTGTCGCTCGGAATATTTATATTTATGAATCCCGACCGCCCGGCGGACAGAGTCCACGATACACGCATGCACGAGTACGGCCACACCATTCAGTCGCTTCTGCTCGGCCCTCTCTGGGCTTTTGTGATAGCGATACCGTCGTTTATCTGGTGCAACGTCCCCAAATTCGTCAGAATGCGCAAAGAGGACGGTGTATCATATTATAAACTCTACTGCGAAGGCTGGGCGAACATCTGGGGCAGAGCGTGGAGCCGCGAGAACTTCATCAGCGATGAGTTCAAGACGACCGGCTATTACGGCAAGCCCATTGCCCCGATAGATTTCAGCAAGAAGAAGTAAGAGAATCTCAAACGAAACAGGAGACCCTATGGACGGATACGATGCATTTTCCGCGGGCGTTGAGCCGGGTGGACTGCGCAACCGTAATGAAATAAAAGTGCTGATAGCTTTTCTGCTCAAGAACACCGAGCGGGGACTGTCGCGTCGCCAGCTGATGGAGGTCATTCAGCGCGAGGGACTGGCGAACTACTTTGAAGCGAGCCAGGCGCTCGAAAGCCTTATCGAGGGCGGGAGCGTTGAAGTTGACAAGAGCGATGACGACGAACTGCTGAGCCTCACCGCAGCGGGAAAGACGGCGGCGAATATCGAGGACGAACTGCCGCGCGCCGTGCGCGACAAGGCGCTCGCGACCGCGGAAGAGCTTCTCAAACAGGAACGCCGCATGAAAGAGACGCCGGTCGAGATAATCCCGCTCGAAAACGGGTGCAATGTCAGATTCACTTTCAACGACCTTATGACGCTGACCCTCTATGTCGCGGATATGGAGCAGGCGCAGAGCGTCCGGGATAAAATCCTCGCCGACCCCGAGAGCCTCTATTCGGCGGTTATAGAACAGCTGATGTAAAAATAAATAAAACAAGACCTGCTTTCTATATAGAGAATAGAGAGCAGGTCTTTTGTGTTGATGCCGTTTATTCGAGATTTACAGAGTAGTCCTCTTTGACTGTCGAGAGAACGACGAGCGTCTTTGTCAGCGAAACGCCGCCGGCACTCTTTATCTCGTTGAGCAGCGATTCAAGTCCGCCGGTCGATTCGGTGTTGACTTTGAGAAGAAAGTCGAAGTCGCCGGTGATGTAGTGACACTCGGTTATCTGTTTGTGGGTCTTGACGAATTCGTTGAAATTGTTGTTGTACTTCGGATGCTCCATGCTTACCGAGATGAACGCGGTGATGTCCATGCCGAGCTTCTTGCTGTCGAGCACGACGGTGTACTGCTTGATTATGCCGTTGGCTTCGAGCTTCTTGATGCGCTCGATAACAGCCGAGACGGACATGTTGACCTGCGAGCCGATTACCGAAGCGTTTTCTCTTGCGTTTTTCTTGAGACATTCGATTATCTTAACATCTATCTTGTCCAAGATATCATCCCCTGTGCCGCGGTCTGCACCGCGTGATTTTTCTCTATTTTAACACCGTTTCCGCTAAAAAGTAAAGTTTTTTCTGGAATTTCTGAATTTTTTATCTTTTGATGCTTTTACGGCACAGCAAACCGAAACTTTTATCAAATCTGTGAAATGCATCTTTGCGTTGCGCGTCATATTGAATCCGTGTGTTGCGTTTGCGTTATTGAATAAAAAATACCGGAGCGTCAAAACTCCGGTATAATTTAACTATGCGGTCCTTTCACCGGGAGCTTTTATCTCGCTGAGGTGCTCGTCCGCGCAGCGGCGACCTTCTTCGTAGAGCTTTTCGAGGGCGGCGGGCTCGCGGGTCAGCGTGTTCACGCCGTAGCAGTCCTGCGGGGCTAAGATAATCACTTTGCCCTGCTCCTGAAGCTTTATTGCCTCTTCGAGCTGGCGGTTGTATACCTCGTGCCTTACGGCGAGGCGATCAAAGACTTTCGGATATTTTTTCAGCGCGGCTTTGATTATCGGCATATGCTTCTGCGGCGATTTGCGGAAGTCAACGGGCTTCGAGATGACAACTATAACTTTGTCGCAGCCCATGTCAAACGCCTTCTGAAAGGGGATAGGGTCGGAGATCCCGCCGTCGAAGCAGTCCTTGCCGTCGATAACTATCGGCTTGCACACAGCGGGCAGGCAGCATGAGGCTTTTATGACCGTCAGGTCGTCGCGCTTTATGCTGTTTTTAGGGAAGTATATCGGCTCTCCCGTTTCGCCGTCGGTGACTACGGTTATGAAATCCGTGTGGTTCGCTGTAAAAGCATCATAGTTCAGCGGATCTTCGCCGTCGGAGTTTGAAATGGTGGAGTAAATATAATCAAGCCCGATATATGAGCCGCTGTGTATGAAATTGTCGAAGCTCATATACTGCTTGCGCTGAGCGTAGTTCACATAAAAACGCTTGACTCGGTCATGGTGTCCGGCGGCATAAGAGATGAGATTCGCGCTGCCCGCCGAGACGCCTATGCACAGGTCGAAGTTTATTCCCTCTTCAATAAAACGGTCATAAATGCCTGCGGAAAAAACTCCGCGCATTCCGCCGCCGACATCAACAATACCGGTCATGCTCTTCCTCCGACAAACTGAAAATTGCAGATATTATATCACACATCGGCTTTTAAGTCAAAAACGATATGCGAAATCATGGAATATTATCGGTATTTTAATTTGTAATATTCAGCTCCGCCGATTTTTGTTTATATAATACCTTATATTTAGTCCACAGGCGGTCAAAATTGCATAAATTCAGCGCCGATAAGAGCCAAGAGAGCGGGATTGTGACGGATATTGTAAAAAGTTTGAATTTGCTCTGAAAAAAGCCGTATCTCCTCTTGACAAAATGTGGTTAGCAGTGTAAAATGTAAAACTGCACAATTATAATGGAGTGTTGTGTGCCCGGCCTTTTCGGCTAAGGGCTTGTTACAGCTTTCCCGAAACGCGGAAAACCGCTTCATTATTGCATTTCAACGCTCTTCAAAAGAGCTTGCGCGAGCCGTCAATTGACAAAAGTGTATAGCCCCGAAAAAAATGGGATATCTGCTTCTGTCAATTGATGGTGATAACACGAAACGGATGAAAAAAGAACGGAGTGAATTGGCCTATGCTGAATGTTAAGCCCGTCAAAAAAGGAACGACCACGCGCATGAGCTTCGGCAAGATCGAAGAAGTCATGGAGATGCCCAATCTCATCGAGGTTCAGAAGAACTCGTACAAATGGTTTCTCGACACCGGACTCAAGGAGGTGTTCCGCGACATAGCGGAAATCACCGACTACACCGGCAACTGGGTGCTGACCTTTATAGACTATCGCATTGACGAGAAGACTAAACACACCGTGCAGGAGTGCAAGGAGCGCGACGCTACCTATGCAGCCCCCATGCGCGTCACTGTGCGTCTGCTCAACAAGGAGACGGGTGCAATAAAGGAGTCCGAGGTTTTTATGGGTGAGTTCCCCATCATGACCGACAGCGGCACCTTTGTTATCAACGGCGCAGAGAGAGTCATCGTCTCCCAGCTCGTCCGTTCGCCGGGCGTATATTTCGATATGACCCACGACAAGACCGGTATCGAGCTGTTCTCAAGCACAATCAACCCCAACCGCGGTGCATGGCTTGAGTATGAGACGGACATAAACGACGTCTATTATGTAAGAATAGACAAGAACAGAAAGATATTCATCACCACTTTCATCAGAGCACTCGGACTCGGTACGGACGATGAGATCCGCGAGTTCTTCGGCAACGATGAGAGAATCGAAGCCACCATCGAGAGAGACGAGACGAAGAACCAGGGCGAAGCGCTCATGGAAGTCTTCAAGCGTCTGCGTCCCGGCGAGCCCGTGACCCTTGAGTCCGCCCAGCAGCTGCTCGACAATCTCTTCTTCGATCCGCGCAGATACGATATCTCGCGCGTCGGCAGATACAAATATAATAAGAAGCTCGCCATTGCCGCCCGCCTTGCAGGCTGCAAGCTTGCCGAGCCCGTTATCGCTCCGCTGACCGGTGAGATTCTTGCCGAGGCAGGCGAGGTCGTTACCAAGGCGAAGGCTAAGGAGATCGAGCGCGCAGGCGTTATGGTCGCCGTCGCCGATGTCGAGGGCAAGAAGGTCAAGATCATCTCCAACGGCATGGTCGATCCCATGGACTATGTGCCCGAGGGAGTGACCAAGGAAGAGCTTCTTGAAGCCGGCATCAACGAGAAGGTTCGTTTCCAGATAATCACCGAGATAGTCGACGAGTGCGGCGACGACAAAGAGGCTCTTCTCGAGCAGCTCAGACTCCGCCACGACGACCTTATCCCGAACCACATCATAATCGACGATATCTTCTCTTCGATAAACTATATCAACTGCCTTGCGAACAAGATAGGCACCACGGACGACATCGACCACCTCGGCAACAGACGTATCCGCTGCGTGGGCGAGCTGCTCCAGAATCAGTTCAGAATCGGTCTGTCGAGAATGGAGAGAGTTGTCCGCGAGAGAATGACTCTTCAGGCTCAGGAGAAGGAGGAGAACATCACTCCTCAGGCTCTTATCAACATCCGTCCTGTCATGATGGCAATAAAGGAGTTCTTCGGTTCTTCCCCGCTGTCGCAGTTCATGGATCAGATCAACCCCCTTGCGGAGCTGACTCATAAGCGCCGTCTTTCCGCCCTCGGCCCCGGCGGTCTTTCGAGAGACCGTGCGGGATTCGAAGTCCGAGACGTTCACTACTCGCATTACGGCAGAATGTGCCCCATCGAGACTCCCGAAGGCTCCAACGTCGGACTTATCTCCTACCTTGCAACTTTCGCGCGCATAAATGAATACGGCTTCATCGAGGCCCCGTTCAGAAAGGTCGACAAGACCACCGGACGCGTCACTGACGAAGTTGAGTATATGACAGCCGATGTCGAGGACGATTACATTGTCGCCCAGGCGAACGAGCCGCTCGACGAGAACGGAATGTTCGTCCATGAGAGAGTCAACGCAAGACACAGGGACGGCTTCCTTGAGATCGACCGCATGAAGGTCGACTACATGGATGTCTCTCCGAAGATGGTCGTCTCCGTCGCAACTTCGATGATTCCGTTCCTCGAGAACGACGACGCAAACCGAGCCCTCATGGGATCGAACATGCAGAAGCAGGCGGTTCCGCTGCTCAAGACCGAGAGCCCGATCGTCGGCACCGGTATGGAATATAAAGCGGCTGTCGACTCCGGCGTTGTCGTGCTTGCAAAGCATTCCGGCCGCGTCACAAAGGTCGATGCCGAGCAGATCGAGATTCTCAGCGACGAGAACATTCTCGACCATTACGATATAATCAAGTTCATGCGTTCCAACCAGGGCACATGCGTCAACCAGCGCCCGATAGTCACCCTCAACCAGCGCGTTGAAAAGGGCGACGTCATAGCCGACGGTCCCGCAACGGATCACGGCGAAATATCCCTCGGCAAGAACGCCCTTGTCGGCTTCATGACCTGGGAAGGCTACAACTACGAGGACGCGGTTCTTATCAACGAAAAGATGGTTCGCAACGATGTCTACACCTCGATTCACATCGAGAAGCACGAGATCGAAGCGAGAGATACAAAGCTCGGACCCGAGGAGATCACAAGGGACATCCCGAACGTCTCCGACGATCTTCTGAGCAACCTTGACGAGCGCGGCATAATCCGCGTCGGCGCCGAGGTTCACTCCGGCGACATCCTTGTCGGTAAGGTAACGCCCAAGGGCGAGACCGAGCTGACCGCAGAAGAGAGACTGCTACGCGCCATATTCGGCGAGAAGGCGAAAGAGGTCAGAGACACCTCCCTCAAGGTTTCCCACGGCGAATACGGCATCGTCGTCAAGGTCGAAGAGTTCACCCGCGAGAACAGCGATGAGCTCGCACCCGGCGTAAACAAGGTCGTCCGCTGCTATATCGCCCAGAAGCGTAAGCTTTCCGTCGGCGATAAGATGGCAGGCCGCCACGGTAACAAGGGTGTTGTTTCAAGAATACTTTCTCAGGAGGATATGCCCTTCCTTCCGGACGGCACGCCGCTCGACATCGTGCTCAACCCCCTGGGCGTTCCCTCCCGAATGAATATCGGTCAGGTGCTCGAAGTGCATCTCGGCTTTGCCGCGAAGCATCTGGGCTACAAGGTCGAGACTCCCGTCTTCGACGGCGCGCACGAGGATGATATCCGCGAAGCGCTCAAGCAGGCAGGACTCAGAGAGGACGGCAAGACGATACTCTACGACGGACGTACCGGCAGACAGTTCGATAACCCCGTCACCGTCGGCGTCATGTATTACCTCAAGCTGTTCCACCTTGTTGACGATAAGATTCACGCACGTTCCACCGGCCCGTACTCGCTCGTTACGCAGCAGCCCCTCGGCGGTAAAGCCCAGTTCGGCGGCCAGCGTTTCGGTGAGATGGAAGTCTGGGCTCTCGAAGCTTACGGCGCTGCCTACACCCTCCAGGAGATACTGACAGTCAAGTCCGACGATGTTGTCGGCCGTGTCAAGACCTACGAGGCGATAGTCAAGGGCAACAACGTTCCCAAGCCCGGCATTCCCGAGTCGTTCAAGGTTCTCGTCAAAGAGCTTCAGTCCCTCTGCCTCGATGTCAGCGTCCTTGACGCGGACGGCGAGGAGATTGACCTCAAGCAGACCGACGAGGAACTCGGATTTGCACCTTCAGACGATAAGGCATTCTCCTCCGTCAACGACGCCGGCACTGCAGGCGGCTACGGCACGGAAAACGAAGAGGGCGATATCTTCAATGTCGGCTCCGGCGAGGACGACGATGACAGCGCCGATTTCGCAGACGATGCCGAGGGCGAAGATGACTACTATGACGGCGACATCTTCTCCGACAGCGAAGGCGAGCTTGACGACTACGACGACTGAGAACAGTCACCTTAAAAATATATTTTAAAAAGGGGCAGTCAACGGATGGAAAACAATACCTTTGAATCCATAAAAATAGGTCTTGCGTCTCCCGATAAGATCAGAAGCTGGTCTTACGGCGAGGTCAAGAAGCCCGAAACCATCAATTACCGCACACTCAAGCCCGAAAAGGACGGACTGTTCTGCGAAAGGATATTCGGACCCCAGAAGGACTGGGAGTGCCACTGCGGCAAATATAAAAGAATCCGCTACAAGGGCAAGATATGCGAACGCTGCGGCGTTGAGATAACCCGCTCCAAGGTTCGCCGCGAGAGAATGGGTCACATTGAGCTTGCAGCTCCCGTTTCCCACATCTGGTATTTCAAGGGAATACCCTCAAGAATGGGTCTTATCCTCGATATATCGCCGCGCAACCTTGAGAAAGTTCTCTACTTTGCGATGCATATCGTTATCGATCCCGGTACAACGGATCTTAAAAAGTATCAGGTTCTCGACGAGAAGGATTACGACGAGTACCGCCTGATGTATGAGGACGATTTCAGGGCAGGCATGGGCGCCGAGGCTATCAAGGAGCTTCTTGCCGAAATCGACCTCGACCAGCTCTCCGCGCAGCTGCGCGAGGAGATAGAGAAAGCAAGCGGTCAGAAGAAGGCTAAGGCTCTCAAACGCCTTGAGGTTGTCGAGGCGTTCAGACAGAGCGGCAACAGACCCGAGTGGATGATCCTCGACGTGCTTCCGGTTATCCCGCCGGAGCTTCGTCCCATGGTTCAGCTCGAGGGCGGACGCTTTGCAACGAGCGACCTCAATGATCTTTACCGCCGCGTTATCAACAGAAACAACCGTCTGCGCAAGCTCCTTGAGCTCGGCGCACCCGAGATAATAGTCCGCAACGAGAAGCGTATGCTTCAGGAAGCTGTCGATGCTCTTATCGACAACGGCCGCCGCGGCAGACCCGTAACCGGTCCGAACAACAGAGCGCTCAAGTCGCTCTCCGATATGCTTAAAGGTAAGCAGGGACGTTTCAGACAGAACCTGCTCGGTAAGCGTGTTGACTATTCCGGACGTTCGGTTATCGTCGTCGGTCCCGAGCTGAAGATCTATCAGTGCGGTCTGCCGACCGAGATGGCTCTTGAGCTGTTCAAGCCCTTCGTCATGAAGAGACTTGTCCAGACCGGCAAGGCGAACAACGTCAAGTCCGCAAGAAAGATGGTCGAGCGTCAGAATCCCGTTGTCTGGGATGCTCTCGAAGTGGTTATCAAGGATCACCCCGTGCTCCTCAACCGCGCTCCCACGCTTCACAGACTCGGTATCCAGGCTTTCGAGCCCATCCTTGTCGAGGGCAGAGCCATTAAGCTTCATCCCCTCGTTTGTACCGCATTCAACGCCGACTTCGACGGCGACCAGATGGCAGTTCACGTTCCGCTTTCTGCGGAGGCCCAGGCTGAGGCGCGCTTCCTTATGCTCGCCGCCAACAACCTCCTCAAACCCTCCGACGGACGCCCGGTCACCGTTCCCACGCAGGACATGGTCCTCGGCTCCTATTACCTCACCCTTGAAAAGCCCGGTGAGCCCGGCGAGGGCAAGGTGTTCAGAGATGTCGATGAGGCCACCATGGCTTACGACGACGGCACCATCGGACTCCATGCGAGAATCAAGATCCGCATGACCAAGGAGATAGACGGCAAACCCGTCAGAAAGCTCGTCTCCACCACCATGGGACGCGTTATCTTCAACGGACCTATCCCGCAGGATCTCGGCTTTGTTGACAGAAGCGATCCGGAGAACGACTTCAAGCTTGAGGTCGATTTCCTCGTCAATAAAAAGAAACTCGGCGAAATTATCGATAGATGCATCAAGATTCACGGCACCTCGATAGCAGCCGATATGCTTGATAAGATTAAGGCTCAGGGCTACAAGTACTCGACCCGAAGCGGTATCACCGTCGCTGTCTGCGACGCTACCATACCGCCGCGTAAGGGCGAACTCATTGCCGACGCCGAGAAGGACGTCGCCGAGATCATGGACAACTATGAGAACGGTCTTCTCTCCGATGAGGAGCGCACGAACATGGTCATTGAGACCTGGGAAGACTGCACAAAGAGAGTTGCCGCAGAACTCAAGGCGAACTTCGATCCCTACAACCCGATCAACATGATGCTTGACTCCGGTGCGCGAGGCAACGACAGCCAGCTGCGTCAGCTTGCAGGTATGCGCGGACTTATCGCGAATACGGCAGGTAAGACGATTGAAATCCCCATCAGAGCCAACTATCGTGAAGGTCTTAATATACTCGAATACTTCATCTCGTCGCGTGGTGCGCGTAAAGGTCTTGCCGATACCGCGCTTCGTACCGCGGACTCGGGTTACCTTACCAGACGTCTTGTCGATGTCTCGCAGGATGTTATCATTCGCGAGGAGGACTGCGGCTGCACAGAGGGCTCGGATGTCTACGATATCTTCGACGGAAAGCGCCGCATAGTCAGCCTCACCGAGCGTCTTACCGGCCGCTATCTGCTCAACGACTTTGTCGATGAGGATACCGGCGAGCTTATCATGAGCAAGGATAAGATGATGAGCGAGGATGACGCAAAGCGTGTCGCCGACAAGGTGTATGAGTACCACGATAAGAAGGTCGCCGCGGGCGAAGAGCCCGAGGACAGCCTTGCAAAGATAAAGATCCGTTCGCTGCTTACCTGCCAGTCCGAGCACGGCGTTTGCATCAAGTGCTACGGCGCGAACCTTGCAACCGGCGAGCCTGTTACGGTCGGTGAAGCAGTCGGTATCATCGCGGCTCAGTCGATAGGCGAGCCCGGTACACAGCTGACGATGAGAACGTTCCACACCGGCGGCGCGAAAGACCAGTCCGATATCACGGAAGGTCTTCCCAGAGTCGAGGAGCTGTTCGAAGCGAGAAAGCCCAAGAGCCTCGCTCTTATCAGTGAGATCTCCGGTACGGTTTCCGAGCGCGAGATCAAGAAGATCAGAAACATCATCGTCACCGATCCCGAGACCCTCGAGGAGAAGGCGTATCCCATCCACTACGGTATGCGCGTCAAGGTTGAGCCCGGCGATCACATCAACAAGGGCGACACCATCACCGAAGGCGCTCTCAACCCGCACGATATTCTCGCAGTCCTCGGCGTCGAGGCTGTTCACGATTACCTCATCCGCGAGGTTCAGAGAACCTACCGTATGCAGGGCGTTGACGTCAACGATAAGCACATCGAGGTCATCGTCCGTCAGATGATGAAGAAGGTCAAGATCACCGATCCCGGCGACACGACTTTCCTTCCCGGCGCTGTTGTTGACAAGCTCGAGTTCAAGGCGGAGAACGCACGCGTCGCCGCCAAGGCTCAGGAGACAGGCGAGGAGCTCGCAGAGGCTCAGTGCATGCCCGTGCTCATGGGTATCACAAAGGCTTCTCTTGCAACCGAGTCCTTCCTCTCAGCCGCATCCTTCCAGGAGACGACAAGAGTCCTCACCGACGCCGCCATCAAGGGCAAGAGCGATCCGCTGCTCGGCCTCAAGGAGAATGTCATCATCGGCAAGCTCCTGCCGTCGGGTACCGGCATGAAGTGCTACAGCGATGTTCAGGTGCTTCCCACTACGGGCATCTTCAGCGACCTTGCCGAGAAGCTCGAAGAGGCGGAGAACCAGGAAGAAGCAGAATAATAAACAACCATCGAGCCGGAGTCTGCCGCTTTTGCGGGGGACTCCGGCAGCGGTGACTATAAAGAGATGCGTTTATTGGACAAAAATCATATATAATGCCCCGATAAACGCCGAATATTTTGTCATTTGACGAACCGAAAAGGTTGACAAACAGAACCTTCAGCGGTATAATTTTAAATTGTGATGTCTTGTGTTTTGGGATAATTATGCCCGAAGCGCGGATTTCATATATAAATCTTAGAAAGGAGATGTACTGCTTGCCAACGTTTAATCAGCTTGTGAGAAACGGAAGAGAAACTCTTGAGAAGAAACCCAAAGCCCCCGCGCTTTTGAAGGGTCTCAACTCCAAGAAAAATGTCATGACCGACACTGCTTCTCCGCAGAAGCGCGGTGTTTGCACTGCGGTTAAGACCACCACCCCCAAGAAGCCCAACTCGGCTCTTAGAAAGATCGCCAGAGTTCGTCTTTCCAACGGCATCGAGGTTTCGGCTTATATCCCGGGCGTCGGTCATAACCTTCAGGAGCACTCGGTTGTTCTCATCCGCGGCGGCCGTGTTAAGGACCTTCCCGGTGTGCGTTACCACATCATCCGCGGAACGCTCGATACACAGGGCGTCAACGGCAGAATGCAGGCCCGTTCCAAGTACGGTGCTAAGCGTCCGAAGGCTGCCAAAAAGTAATTCCGCATGACGCGGAAAGCTTAAGAGACAGAATCTTCTTGCAGGTGATTACTCCAATGCGAGAGTGCATTGAAATACATGCCTCCCATTGACACCACGAGAGTTTTGTCACTCGAGTACCTATGATATCATTACTATGAAGGAGGGAAGCGAAGTGCCAAGAAGAGGCAAGATAGCAAAACGTGACGTTTTGCCCGATCCGCTTTACAACTCAAAGCTCGTAACACGCCTTATCAACAACGTCATGATCGACGGTAAGAAGGGCGTCGCTCAGAAAATCGTTTACGAGGCTTTCGACATTATCCGTGAGAAGACCGGTAAGGAACCGCTTGAGGTTTTTGAGGCTGCTATGGAGAATGTCATGCCCGTTCTCGAAGTCAAAGCTCGTCGAGTCGGCGGTGCAACCTATCAGGTTCCCATGGAGGTTCGTCCGGAGAGAAGACAGACCCTCGGTCTGCGCTGGATAACCCTTTATTCCCGTCAGCGTTCCGAGAGAACGATGAAGGAGAGACTTGCTAACGAGATCATGGATGCCGTCAATTCGACCGGTTCGGCATTCAAGAAGCGTGAGGATACTCACAAGATGGCAGAGGCCAACAAGGCATTTGCACATTTCAGGTGGTAATTTCACCTATATATTTTGCTATTCGCACAAAGGCGAGATACGGAGGTTTTTATGCCGAGAGAGGTTTCACTGGAAAAGACCAGGAATATCGGAATCATGGCGCATATTGACGCAGGCAAAACCACCACAACGGAGCGTATCCTGTTCTACACAGGAAAGACCCACAAACTCGGCGAAGTGCATGATGGTGCTGCGACAATGGACTGGATGGAGCAGGAGCAGGAGAGAGGTATAACAATCACCTCCGCTGCGACTACCTGCTTCTGGAAGAACCACCGAATCAACATCATCGACACTCCCGGCCACGTGGACTTCACCGTTGAGGTTGAGCGTTCTCTGCGCGTTCTGGACGGTTCTGTTACCGTTCTTTGCGCAAAGGGCGGCGTTGAGCCCCAGTCCGAAACCGTCTGGAGACAGGCGGACAAGTATCAGGTTCCGAGAATGGTCTATGTTAACAAGATGGACATTATGGGAGCTAACTTCTATAATGTTATAGACATGATGAAGGAGCGCCTGAAGTGTAACGCAGTTCCGATTCAGCTCCCCATAGGCGCGGAAGCTGACTTCAAGGGAATCATCGACCTTGTTCAGATGCAGGCTGATGTCTACTATGATGACAAGGGTCTCGACGTCAGAGTCGAGGATATTCCCGAGAACATGAAGGAACTTGCACAGAAGTATCATGATGAGCTCGTTGAGCACGTCGCCGAACAGGACGACGAGCTGCTCGAGAAGTATCTCGGCGGCGAGGAGCTCACCATTGATGAGATAAAGACCTGCATCCGCAAGTCTACTATCGCCAATAAGATGGTTCCCGTATGCTGCGGTACTTCTTACCGCAACAAGGGTGTTCAGCAGCTGCTTGACGCTATTGTTGATTACATGCCCGCTCCGACGGATGTCCCGTCGATAAAGGGCACGAACCCCGAGACCGGTGAAGAGGAGTTCCGTCATTCTTCGGATTCCGAGCCGTTCGCAGCTCTTGCTTTCAAGATCGCGACCGATCCCTTCGTCGGTAAGCTCTGCTTCTTCAGAGTTTATTCGGGCACAGTCACCACCGGCAGCACTGTTTACAATGCTACCAAGGACTGCAACGAGCGTCTGGGAAGAATCCTGCAGATGCACTCCAACCACAGAAAGGATATCGACTGCGTTTACGCCGGAGATATCGCTGCTACTATCGGTCTTAAGAACACCACTACCGGCGACACGCTCTGCGACGCCAAGGCTCCGATAATCCTTGAGTCCATGGAGTTCCCCGATCCCGTTATCAGGGTCGCTATCGAGCCCAAGACCAAGGCAGGCCAGGAGAAGATGGCTATCGCGCTTGCAAAGCTCGCCGAAGAGGATCCGACCTTCAAGTGCTATACTGATGAAGAGACGGGTCAGACCATCATCGCCGGCATGGGCGAGCTTCACCTTGAGATAATCGTTGACAGACTTCTTCGTGAGTTCAAGGTCGAGGCTAATGTCGGTAAACCCCAGGTCGCATACCGCGAGACCATCACCAAACCCGCAGAGAGCGATACCAAGTATTCGCGTCAGTCGGGTGGCCGCGGACAGTACGGTCACGTCAAGATCCGCATCGAGCCCAACCCCGAGAAGGGTTACGAGTTCGTCAACGAGGTCGTCGGCGGCGCTATCCCGAAGGAATATATCGGACCTGCAGAGGCCGGTATCAAGGGTGCAATGCAGTCGGGCGTTCTTGCAGGCTTCAATGTTGTTGACGTCAAGGTCACTCTTTACGATGGATCTTATCACGAGGTCGACTCCTCCGAAATGGCGTTCAAGATCGCCGGTTCCATGGCGTTCAAGGATGCGATGAAGAAGGCGGCTCCCGTGCTCATGGAGCCCATCATGAAGGTCGCCATTATTGTCCCCGAGGACTATATGGGCGATGTTATCGGCGATGTCAACTCCCGCCGCGGACAGATCGAAGGCACCGAGATGCGTACGGGCGCAGTGCAGATCAATGCATTCATCCCGCTGTCGAACATGTTCGGCTACGCTACCACCCTTCGTTCCAAGACGCAGGGACGCGGTCAGTATGTCATGGAGCCCAGCCACTATGCCGAGGTTCCGAAGTCCATTGCTGAGACTGTCATCAAGGACAAGTAATTTTTAAAAAGCACTTGAATTTTCAGGTGTAAATTGATAGAATAGTTTTATGCTGATGCATGAGACAATTATTTAACCAATTAAAGGGAGGAAATTCCAAATGGCAAAAGCTAAATTCGAAAGAACTAAGCCCCATGTAAACATTGGTACCATTGGTCACGTTGACCATGGTAAGACTACTCTTACCGCTGCTATCACCAAGACTCTCGCTATGAAGGGCGAGGCTGAGTTTGTTGATTACGCTAACATCGATAAGGCTCCCGAGGAGAGAGAGCGCGGTATTACAATCAACACCGCTCACGTTGAGTATGAGACTGCTACCCGTCACTATGCTCACGTTGACTGCCCCGGCCATGCTGACTATATCAAGAACATGATCACCGGTGCTGCTCAGATGGACGGCGCTATCCTTGTTATAGCTGCTACCGACGGCCCCATGGCTCAGACCAAGGAGCACCTTCTTCTTGCCCGCCAGGTTGGCGTGCCCTATATCATCGTCTTCATGAACAAGGTTGATCAGGTCGACGATCCTGAGCTCCTTGAGCTTGTCGAGATGGAGATCCGCGATACTCTTAACGAGTATGGCTTCCCCGGCGATGACACCCCGATCATCAAGGGTTCTGCTCTTAAGGCTCTTGAGTACAACGGCAATGATCCTGACGCCCCCGAGCTTGCTTGCATCTGGGAGCTCATGAACGCTGTTGACACTTATATCCCCACTCCCGATCGTAAGGCTGACCTGCCTTTCCTTATGCCTGTTGAGGATGTCTTCACCATCACCGGCCGTGGTACTGTTGCCACCGGTAGAGTTGAGCGTGGACAGCTGAGAACCGGCGACGAGCTTGAGATCGTTGGTCTTAAGGAAGAGAAAGGCAAGACCGTCTGCACCGGAATCGAGATGTTCCGCAAGACCCTCGATTACGCTGAGGCCGGCGACAACATCGGCGCTCTTCTTCGCGGTGTTCAGAGAACCGATATCGAGCGCGGCCAGGTTCTTGCTAAGCCCGGCACCATTCATCCCCACACCAAGTTTGTCGGTCAGGTTTACGTCCTTACTAAGGACGAGGGCGGCCGTCACACCCCGTTCTTCAACAACTATCGTCCTCAGTTCTATTTCAGAACTACTGACGTTACCGGTATCATCTCCCTTCCCGAGGGCGTAGAGATGTGCATGCCCGGCGATAACATCGATATGACTGTTGAGCTTATCGCTCCCATCGCTATCGAAGAGGGTCTCCGCTTCGCTATCCGTGAAGGCGGCCGTACCGTCGGCTCGGGCGTTGTTATCAAGATTATCGAGTAATTGACGCTTCTTGATCCCGTAGGTTTTCCTGCGGGATCTTTTTTTATGCCGATTTATCTGTTTTTAATAATCAATATCCAAAAAGTACGGGCGTTTTTATTGATTTATCTCGGCGGGTATGATAAAATTAATTGAAAATTTTATCACAGGAGTGAAGTAAATGGGAAAGTTAAACAATATCGACAAGGCCGCAGCGGGTAAAGGCTCCGGCATCAACACACTCTGGCAGTTTGTCAAGTTCATCGTCGTCAGCCTCGGCGCCTGCATCGTTCAGGTTGCATCTCTCGCGATTCTTTACAACATCCCCGCGATCAAGGCTCTGAGCACGCAGGCATTCCACTGGTTCGTCTTTGATTATCCGGTCATCGAGGGTCAGCGCTGCGGACTTGCGCTCTTCATTGCATTCAACGTTTCGAACCTTCTGGCGCAGATAGTTGCATTCTTCATCAACAAGGAAAAGACTTTCAACTCGGGCTCCAACACCGCTATTACTCTGCCCATATACATAATCTTCACCCTTGCTCTCGTTTGCTTCTCTGCGTGGTTCAACCCCGTAGTTTTCGAGTTCTGCACCTCGAAGTTCCATCTGAACAGCGGCCTTTCGCTCACTATAGCTACCGCTGTCTGCTCAGCTCTCCAGTTCTTCCTCTATTTCCCCGTGGATAAGATTCTTTTCCACAAGAAAAAGGAAGACAAGAAAGCAAAATAATCAAAAAATAAAAAGGGTCGGCGCAGATGTGCCGACCCTTTCGCCTTGTTAAATTACGCACCCTCCGCGCTTTTACGGAGGGTGCTGTATTTTATTTTCAGCTTCTCAGCCACTCAAGAGCCGCTTCAAGAGGGGAGTCGGTGGCGACATCCGGCTCGATTGGCGTCTCTTTGAATATCTCACCGGTGCGCGCCTTGTCGAACGCGACGGTCAGATACATCTGCGCGCCGTCATACATGTTATAGAGCATATTGACGCTCGTGTAGCCTGCGGTCGGTGCGCCGAAAGTCCTTGTGTTTTCGAGTCCTCTGAAGCAGAGCGTCAGAGCTTCGCCCGAGCTCGCAGTCATGTCGTCGGTAAGTATCGCAACGGGTACATTCAGCTTCTCGTCGGGGTAGAGGCTATTGCCGCCCGTGCCTGCGTTGCTGACAACGCCGTTTTTGAGCGTGACCGGGACATCGTAGCTGCGGTAGTGATAATAAACCAATTCGCCGTCTGGCAGCAACGACGAGACAGCCGTCGCCATCGGACCCATGTCACCGCCGATGTTGCCGCGCAGGTCGAGCACAACACCCTTTATTTTATCGCGGTTCTCGTGGATGAAGTCCTCCGTGACTTTTGCGTATTTCTGTCCCGCTTCGGCTGTGCCGAGAAAATCGGGGAGTTTTATTATTGCAATATCGCCGTCGAGCGAAACGGTGGGCAGAACCTCGTCATAGCTCTCGGTTGTGTCCTGCGATTCCGATTTAGTCATTAGCATCGAGTGCTTGCCGCCGCCGACCGAAAGAGCCTTTCTGATGGCGTCATATGTGTCGTCGTAGCTCTTGGCGTTTTCTATCATTTTCAGGCACTCATTATATGTGTTCTTCCACTCGTCGTTTCCGGCGAAGATTCCGTTTTTATCTATAGTGGAGAGGGCGTTTTTGCCGTATGTCTCTGCCGACGGCGGGACGAGATAAAATCCGAATGTCGGTCCGTATTTCATAACGACAGCCAACGCCGCAGCGATAATGATTATGAGCGGTATGCATATTCCGAGCGCGATGCGCAGCTTCTTATTTTTGCTTTTGGTTTTCATAAAAACTCCTCCTGTCGATAATGATTATATCAAAAGAGTGGGTCGTTCTCAATAACAAAGCCTTACGTTGTAAACTTGATTTCTTACATTTGTGTAAAATTCGGCGGCGAAAAAAGTTGAAAAAACTATAAATTGGGTCTTTACAACCGATGAACAATATGATATAGTATTCACAGCAAAAAATCTTTAAGAGCGGTACAGAGATGCCGACAAGATGGTCATATTCAGTGCGGATAGGGTATATCTGCGTGTTTTTGTGCGATTTTGTCGGTGCGACAGAATCGTATTTTTTTATGCTTCGGGGTGAGTAAATGGAGTTCAAGGCCTATATCATGGACAGCGCGGCGGTCAACCGTGCGCTCGCGCGGATATCGCACGAGATAATCGAGCGAAACGGCGATTCGGATGAGATATGCCTTGTCGGCATAATGAGAAGAGGCGCGCCGCTTGCGGATATCCTCGCCTCAAAGATCGAGAGCCTCGGCGTGAAAACGAAGAAAGGCTATCTCGACATCACGCTCTACAGGGACGACCTGAGCGAGAGTGCGAGCCAGCCGACGGTGAACTCCGGCAAGCTCGATTTTTCCGTTGAGGGCAAGACGGTAATCATGGTCGACGATGTGCTCTACACCGGCAGAACGGCGCGCGCCGCGATGGATGCGATAATCTCCCTCGGCCGCCCGGCGAAGATACAGTTTGCAACGCTTGTTGACAGGGGACACAGGGAGCTCCCGATAGTCGCCGACTATGTCGGCAAGAACGTACCGACCTCGCGCAGCGAAGTGGTCGTTGTGAAGATCCCGCCGTTCGACGATGAGACAAGCGTCTCAATATACAGCAAATAAGACTTTGACGCAGAAACGGTTCACCGGGACTGTGTTGAGTATAGACAGGCAAAATTTGAGGAGGTCAATAGTATGAAATTGATTTACGGTATCAAAGACAAGCCGAAGTTCGGCAAACTTATCGTCTTTGCGTTCCAGCAGCTGCTTGCGATTATGGCAGCGACCATCGCAGTTCCCATGATAACTTCGGGTGTTTATAACTGCGGCGAAGTGCAGATGAGCACTGTCGCGGCGCTCTTCGGCGCAGGCGCAGGCACCCTTGTATATGTTCTCTTCACGAAGGCAAAGAGCCCTGTTTTCCTCGGTTCTTCTTTCGCTTTCCTCGGCTCGATGGCAGCCGCTTTCGCAGGCGCGACCACCGTTGCGCTCGGCTATCTCGGACTGATTCTCGGCGCTGTGTTCGCGGGTCTCGTCTATGTTGTTATAGCAATAGCTGTCAAGATTTCCGGTGTCGGCTGGATCAATAAGCTCATGCCCGCCGCCGTTATCGGACCCACCGTCGCTATAATCGGACTTTCGCTCGCAGGAAACGCTATCGGCGACCTCCAGAAAGGCTCCTATGCAGTCAACGGCGAGCCGACCGCAAGCGTCTATGTCGCTATCATCTGCGGTCTCGTCACTCTCTTCGTGACAATGTTCTGCTCCGTCTTCGGCAAGAAGATGGTCAAGCTCATCCCGTTCATCATCGGCATCCTCTCCGGCTACGCTGTCGCGGCTATCTTCACCGTCATCGGCATCAAGACCGGAAACGATGCTCTCAGAGTTATCGACTTCAGCGGCTTCACTGCACTCGTTGCTGACGGAGTGGGAGTCAAAACCTTTGTTTCGATACCCGACTTCACTTTCCTCAAGGCTTTCGGCGCCTTCGGCGAACTCAACGGTTCTTACATAGCGGCTGTTGCAGTGGCTTATGTCCCGGTTGCATTCGTTGTCTTCGCAGAGCACATCGCTGACCACAAGAACATCTCTTCCATAGTTGAAACTGACCTCCTTGTTGAGCCCGGTCTCCACAGAACCCTGCTCGGCGACGGTATCGGCTCGATGGTCGGCGCTGTCTTCGGCGGCGCACCGAACACCACTTACGGCGAGTCCATAGCCTGCGTGGCTATCTCCGGCAACGCTTCCGTTGCGACTATCGTCTGCACGGCAGTCCTCGCGATAATCATCGCGTTCCTTTCACCCTTCGCAACTTTCCTCGCTTCGATTCCCTCCTGCGTCATGGGCGGCGTGTGCATCTCGCTCTACGGCTTCATCGCAGTCAGCGGTCTGAAGATGATCCAGAAAGTTGACCTCGAGGATAACAGAAACCTCTTCGTTGTCTCCGTTATTCTTATCGCCGGTATCGGCGGCCTGACCGTCTCCTTCGGCAAGGTCACGATAACCTCCATCGCCTGCGCACTCATCCTCGGCATCCTGACGAATGTTGTGCTCGGCAACAGAGAGAAGAGCAAAAAGGCTGAATAAGCCGATATAAAACAGAATCGGGCGGTACAGATTAGCTCTGTGCCGCCCGATTTTTTGCTCTTCGCCGCAGGAAAATGTTCATATTGCGAAGCTTTGAACTAAACAAATATACATCGTGCAGCATTATAAAGCACGCGAAACGGAAAATCAACCGTTATAAAGCACCCGTCGTTCGTCAAATTGTACAGCTTTCGAGGTCAATTTTTGTGACAACGGACAGGGGCTTTTATGGTATAATTATATAATCAAAAAGGGGTTCGATATTTTTAGCGGAGGAATATATGCTTTATAAAAAGAATTATCTCAGCACCCTGTCTGACGAGCTGTTTCGCTCCCCGACGAGCGAGTACCGCGCCGCGCCGTTCTGGGCGTGGAACTGCAAGCTCGAAGAGGACGAACTTCTGCGGCAGATAGAAATTTTTCATGAGATGGGCTTCGGCGGATTTCATATGCATGTCAGAACCGGCATGGATACGGAATATCTGAGCGACGAGTTCATGCATCTCATCCGCTCCTGCACCGACAAGGCGAAGAGCAAAAAAATGCTCGCGTGGCTCTATGACGAGGATAGATGGCCCTCCGGCGCCGCCGGCGGAATAGTCACGAAAGATAAGCGTTTTCGCGCGCGCCACCTGCTTTTTACCGTCAGACCCTATGACGGCTCTGCGGGCTTCACGGACGACTCCACATCGCGCGGAGTGCGCTCCGAGGACGGCGAACTGCTTGCCTGCTATGACATAGTGCTCGATTCCGACGGATATTTGAAGAGCTACAGGCGCATCGGCGAGAACGACTCTGCCGAGGGCACAAAGTGGTATGCCTATCTTGAAATAAGCGGCGCGAACCCGTGGTATAACGGTCAGGCTTATCTCAACACGCTCGACAAAAAGGCGGTCGAACGCTTCGTTGAGGTCACTCACGAGCGGTACAAAGAGGTCGTCGGCGACGAGTTCGATGAAACTGTCCCCGCGATTTTCACCGACGAGCCGCAGTTCACGCGCAAGACGCTCATGGACAACTCGACCGACACGGACGACCTCATCATGCCGTGGACGGACGATTTTGCAAAGACATATTCAGATACATATTCTCAGGATATAATGGAGTTCCTGCCGGAGATATTCTGGGATCTGCCGGACGGAAAGGTTTCCGCCGCCCGTTACCGCTATCACGATCATATTGCGGAGCGGTTCTCTTCGGCGTTCGCCGATACAGTCGGCGGCTGGTGCCGCGAAAACGGCATCGCGCTGACGGGTCACATGATGGACGAGCCGACGCTCGAAAGCCAGACGGGTGCGCTCGGCGAAGCAATGCGCTCATACCGCTCGTTCGGGCTGCCCGGTATTGATATGCTCTGCGCGTGGAAAGAATACACGACCGCGAAGCAGGCTCAGTCCGCCGCGCATCAGTTCGGCTATGAGGGCGTGCTCTCTGAGCTCTACGGCGTCACCGACTGGGACTTCGACTTCAGAGGACACAAACTCAACGGCGACTGGCAGGCGGCTCTCGGCGTCACGGTGCGCGTGCCACATCTGTCGTGGGTCTCCATGGCAGGCGAGGCGAAGCGAGACTATCCCGCCTCGATAAACTATCAGTCCCCGTGGTACAAAAAATATTCCTGCGTCGAGGATCACTTCGCGCGAGTCAACACGGCGATGACCCGCGGTGTGCCGATTGTAAAGGTCGGCGTTATCCACCCGGTAGAGAGCTTCTGGCTCCACTGGGGACCCAACGACAAATCGGGACTCATCCGCGAAGAGCTTGACAAAAATTTCCAGGATTTGACAAAATGGCTGCTGTTCGGCAGCATAGATTTCGATTTTATCAGCGAGTCGCTGCTGCCCGGGCTTTGCCCGCATGCGGACGCGCCGCTGAGAGTCGGCGAGATGAAGTACGACGTGATAGTCGTACCAGGGTGCGAGACGCTCCGCTCGTCAACGCTCGATAGACTCGAAAAATTCCGCGAGGACGGCGGCAGGGTAATATTCCTCGGCGAAGCCCCGACTCTCGAGGACGCACAGCCGTCCGACAGGGGAGAGAGGCTATTTAAAAACAGTGAGCACATACCATATCAGCGCGCGTCGCTTTTGACTGCGCTCGACGCGTCAAGAACCGTATGCATCCGCGATGACGATGGCTATCTCTCGGACGGGCTGATATATCAGCTGCGCGAGGATACCGACAGCCTGTGGCTCTTTGTCGCGCACGCCGTCGAACCGTATGACTGCAACATAACGAATTTTGATGACATAAAAATAACCGTAAAGGGCGAATATTCGCCCGTGATATACGACACCTTGAGCGGCGAGATAAAGCCAGCGGAGTTCGATTATCTCAACGGCAACACCGTGATGAGCGCACGGCTCTATGAATACGACAGCCTGTTGCTCAGACTCTATGACGGCTGCTCCGAGGGTCAGTATACTGAGCCGGAGGAGCGCGAGGACAAGAAAATTGCAGTCCCCTGTGAGACGGAATATGAGCTCGACGAGCCGAATGTCATGCTTCTTGACATGGCGCGTTTTGCGCTTGACGGCGATGAGCTGAGCGGCGAAGAAGAGGAACTTCTCAGGGCTGATAATATCTGCCGCGAAAAGCTCGGATTCCTGCTTCGAAGCGGCGCGGTGATGCAGCCTTGGGTTATTCACGAGCCTGTGCCCGAGCATAAAATCAAGCTCAGATTCACTATAGACAGCGCGCTCGCGCTCGACGGCGTGTCTCTTGCACTTGAAGACGCGGAGAAAGCGCAGATAACGCTCAACGGTCAGGCGGTCGACAACACCGTGACCGGCTGGTATGTTGACAAATCGATAAAGACCGTCAATCTGCCGAAGATAGAGCAGGGAGAGAATATACTTGATATCGTCCTCCCGTTCGGCAAGCGCACGAATGTCGAATGGTGCTATCTGCTCGGCGACTTCGGAGTCGAGGTGCGCGGCAGGCTCAAGAAGCTCGTAAAGCGCCCCGAAAAGCTCGCGTTTGGCAGTATAGTAAATCAGGGTCTGCCGTTCTACGGCGGCTGTGTGACCTACCGTTTCGGCATCGACTGCCCCGGCGGGGATATCAAAATTACCGTCCCACACTACGACGGTGCGCTGACCGATATATTTGTTGACGACGTTCACGCGGGTGAGATAATCTTCCCGCCGTATGAGCTGGAGCTCAAAAATATCGGCGCGGGCAGGCATGAGATAGCGGTGAAGCTCTACACGAACCGCAGAAATGCGTTCGGTACGGTGCATCTCTATGAGCGCAAATGCTACTGGATAGGTCCGGATGCATGGCGCACAAGGGGAAGCAAGTGGAGCTACGAATATGTTCTTCGTGATATAGGCGTGGAGTCCGCGCCTGTAATATACAGCTTGAAAAAATAAAAATAAAGGAGCAACAAACGATGAAAAAAGCACTTAAATCGGCTCTTGCGGTCATTCTGGCACTGACGATGATCATGTCGTGCTCTTTCGCCGCCACTGCAAGCGCAGCGAGCGCGAATGCCGCACCGACTGACGTCTCGGTTTCGGAAATTCCGCAGATTATCGCGGGACTTGTGAAAATCGGCATTGAAGTCGCCAAGAAAGCCTATGAGTACTACGACAAGTATGTCCCGGATTCGGTAAAGGACTTCAATTCTACCGTTGCCAAGGACGCTGCCGGCGCGGTCAAGAATCTGGCAAAAATCGAACCGCTCAAGGTTTTGATAGGCGGCAAGGAGTACGATGTGAGCACCCCGTGGGGACTCATCATGGCGCTTGCAAAGATGGAGACGGAGCAGGAGAAGACCTGCATCCTCATGACCTATCTCGACTGCATCTTCACAAAGATAATCAGCTTCATTGCGGACATGGTCCCGCTGCCGAGGGGACTTACCAAGCTTGAGGACTATAAGCCCGAGAGCGAGAACTTCTACAAGGGCAGCAAGGAATTTGTCAGCGAGGCTTCTAAGGACGCGAAGTGGCAGCTCGGCTACAGCCAGGCGAGCCTCGTCCCCGACGATGTTCTCAACGGACATTATTATCTTGCGGGCTACCTGCTTCAGAACTTCCCGTCGAACACTGTTGAAACCGTGCTCGATGACATGAAGGTCCGCACTGTTGTTGTTGACGACGGACGCGGCAAGGTCGTTTTCTCGACCATCGAGTGCATCGGCATCGCGAGCGAGGACATCAAGCAGATCCGCGACCGCGTTGCAAAAGAGCTCAAAGACGAAAACATAATCTCTGTCAATGTCTTTGCGACCCATTGCCACAGCTGCATCGACACGCAGGGTCTCTGGAATCCCTTCTTCGTCAAGCTTGCGAAAAACATCGGCGTCACCTATAGCGGTAAGGGCGAGTATTCCTCCGGCACCGACCCGAAGTATATGAAATTCCTCTTCGACAAGACCACCGACACTATCGTTGAGGCGTGCAAGAACATGAAGTCCGGCGAGATGTATGAGGCTACCCTCGACCACCTCGGCGAGGACTACATCAACGACAAGCGCGGCGTGTTCGACGCTGTCGACAATCTCACAAGACTTCGCTTCGTCCCCGACGACGGCAGCACCGAGACCTATATAGTCAACATGTCCGCTCATCCCTATATCACCGGTCTCAAGACCGACAAGAGCAGCGGCAAGGAGCTCTCCGCAGACTACACCTACTACATGGAGCAGATAATCAGCAGCGCGGAGAACAACAACACGAACTTCATGTTCATCAACGGCGCTCTGTGCGGAATTTATTCCGCCCGCGGAGTCACAAACGACGGCGTTGCCACCGTGCGCAGAAGCGAGGAGGCTACCCGCTACGGCAACGAGCTCGGCAGAATGGTAGTCGCCCTGACTATGACCAAGGACGAAATCATGCGCGCCGGCGATTGGCTTACGAACGATAAGTTCTATGCCGATGCCGCCGAGGCGATAAAGAACAACACCGAGCTTACCGACGAAGAGAAGCAGAAGAAGCTCGACGAGATAACCGTTTGGTACGAGAACTGGGAGCCCGTCGAGGAGACGAAAGTCGAGCCCATACTCAACATCAGACACAAGGAAGTCTTGGTCGAGATAAGCAATCCCGTTATCGAGGCTGTCGGCAAGGCGAGACTCGTCGGCAACAAGATATATTACGATAAGAACGAGACTCTCTATACCACAACGGAGATAGGCTATCTTGAGATAGGCAAGAACATTAAAATTGCTCTTCTGCCCGGCGAAGTATCGCCCGAGCTTATCGACGGAAAAGGCGCCTGCCTTGCCGAGAACGCTTACAGCGGCAAGGACTTCGGTTATCCGTCGCTCAACAGCATCGTCAGCGACTATGCGGGCAAGAATGTTGAGCTCTATGTATTCGGCGAGGCTAACGATGCCTGCGGATATGTCGTGCCTGACAATGACTACTGCATGATCTTCTTCGACGGTTCCGACCTGCTCGGCGACCACTATCAGGAGACCATCTCCTTCGGCAGAACGGTTGCTTCGACCCTCGTCAAGGCTTATGCCGAGATGATGAAGGATCTCAAAGCCGGAAAATAAAATGAACAAAAGCCGGGGCTTTCAGCTCCGGCTTAGTTTATGAAGGCTTGCGGACTGCAATTTTGATGTAGATATAAAAAGACCGCCTGAATTTCAGGCGGTCTTTTATACTATACTTTTTTACTTTACTTCTTCTGCGGTGCGGAAGCCTTTCTTGATGAGAAGGTTGTTTATTCTGTCTTTCGGGTCGAGAAGCTTGCTGACCGAGGTGTCGTGGTTGAGAGTGTCGATAACATAGGAGATGTACTTCGACAGATCAACTTCGACATACCACTCGCGCTGTTTGAGCTCGGGGGTTCTGTAGATGAGGTTGGTGGTGAACACCTTGTTGATAAGGCCGCTTTCGTATGCCTTGTCGAAAGCCTCAAGTCCGTTGCAGAACAGACCGAAGCAGGTGCAGATGAAGATCCTTCTTGCTTTGAGCTCCTTGAGCTTCGTTGCAACTTCGATCATCGACTCTCCGGAGGAGATCATGTCGTCAACAATGACAACATCCTTGCCCTCAACATTGTCGCCGAGGAACTCGTGGGCGATTATCGGGTTTCTGCCGTCGACAACGACCGAATAGTCGCGTCTCTTGTAGAACATACCGAGGTCAACGCCGAGAACGGTCGAATAATAGATACAGCGACCCATGCCGCCCTCATCGGGGGAAATTATCATCAGATGATCGTTGTCAATTTTGAGATCGGGAACGTTCTTGACGAGAGCCTTTATCATCTGGTAAGCGGGCTGAATGTTTTCAAAGCCGTGGTTCGGGATAGCGTTCTGAACTCGCGCGTCGTGCGCGTCAAAGGTGATGAGGTTGTCCACTCCGAGAGCGCTCAGCTCCTGAAGAGCCATGGCGCAGTCGAGGGATTCTCTGCTTGAACGCTTGTGCTGTCTTCCTTCGTAGAGCATGGGCATGATGACGGTGATGCGTCTTGCCTTGCCGCCGATCGCGCTGATGGCGCGCTTGAGGTTCGCATAGTGATCGTCGGGGCTCATCATATTGTCCTTGCCGTACATCTTGTAGGTCAGACCGTAGTTGAACATATCGCAGACGATGAAGATATCGTAGCCGCGAACGGACTGCTGGATGTGGCACTTCGATTCGCCCGAACCGAAACGCGGGAATGCCGCCTTGATGAGGTAGGAGTCGCGCTGATAGCCCGAGAACGCGATGGTTGTTTTGTGCTCGCTCTCGCGGATCTCACGCCATGTTTTGAGATAGGCGTCGATCTTTGCGGCAAGCTCCTCACAGCCGGGCAGGGCGATGAGCGCAAGCGGTCCTACCGGAATAGTTGAAAAATCCGGTGCAGTTAAAGCTTCTGACATAATAATTCCCTCCGCAGATTAAATTGTCTTTTTTACCTTCATCTAACATTATATAATAAAAAGCGCCCGATTGATAGTCAAAAAGAACTTTTTCGAAAAAAATCTGCCACAGACAATTGGGCGTTTTTTGTTAATTATGACAATTTTAAAACTTATGAGTTAGATACATGGACATCGAGCTGGTTGAACGGAATGTTGATTCCGTTTTCGTCGAAGGCTGTTTTGACATCCTCCTGCAGTTTGTAATAGACGGTCAGATAGTCTGAAGATGAGCACCACGCCATGAGCAGAAGATCGATGCTGCTCGCCGACTGCTGCTTGACGACGACTTCCGGCTCGGGATTTTTATAGATGAGTTCGTTCTTGAGCGCCTGCGCGCGGAGTACCTGCTTTGCGAGGGCTATGTCGTCGGAGTAGGAGACGGAGAAGGTCATGTCGAGTCTGCGGCGCCCTTCGGCGTTGTAGTTAATAATATTGTTGCTCGTGATGTGCGAATTCGGGACTATAACGCGCTTGTTGTCAACGGTTGTAAACACCGTGTACATCAGCTTTATCTCGTGAACCCGTCCGCTTATGTTCTCAAGTTCGACGAAGTCGCCGCTTTTAAAAGGCTTGTTGACGAGTATCTGTATGCCGCTGGCAAACTGGGCGATACTGTTTTGCAGACCCATGCCGGCGGTCAGTCCCGCCGCGCCGAGGGCGGCGATGAACGAGTTCAGATTGAAGCCGAGAGTCGAGAGCGCGGAGAGTATGACCGCAAATCTCAGCAGCCAGACTACGATGCTGCGCAGAAACGAGTGGATGGATGCGTCAACGCCCTTTCGCGTCAGACCTTTTATCAGCAGTTTGCCGATAAGCGAGCTGACCCAGAAGCCGAGCGCGATTATTATCACAGCCCCGGCGAGCTTTGGCAGCGCGTCGACGAGCTTAGACATAAATGTTTCAAGATCGAATGCCGAGAGTTTTTCCGTCATATCTTTTTCCTCCGTTTTGGGTATGTCTCATTATACCAAATGCGCCCCGAGTTTACAACCTTTTGGACAAATGCGCCCGAATGTGCAACTTTGCGACAGCGGGCGAATGTTGGGTATTTAATCGCGCTTTGCAGTGTGATAAAATATTTGGTAAGATGCGGACATATAGATATAAGCATTATAGATAAAAAATTATTTATTTGTGCTTTCTGTTCATTTTTCGGTCATAATTTTGTGGTAAAATAACAGAAAATGCGGCGGAAAAATATTCTTTATATATGTTCGCCGATGAAAGGAGCGTGTTTCTATGGCGTCCGAGATGCTTTCAAAGGTGCTCGATGCCGAAAATTCGGACAAAGAGGCGCAGAAAGCAGCGCACGAACAGGCGCAGAAAACCGTCGACGCGGCGGTCGAAGCGGGCGAGGGCGCAGTTGCAAGAAAGAAGGCCGAGGCCGCAAAGAAAGCGGAAGAAATCATCGCGGGTGCGCGCGAACAGGCGCGTGCAAACGAGGAGAAAGCCGAAAAGGCGGCAGGGGAGCGCAAGCGCGAAGTGCTTGCGGCTGCCGAAGCGCACAGAGCCGAGGCAATCAGAGCGGTTATGGAGACGGTGATCTGATGAAACGGCTCAGAAATTACAGAAAAGTCAGGAGGTGTCAGGTTGGCAAAGCTTAAAATGAAGTGCATCGAGCTGCTCGCTCCGCTTGAGCAGAGCAAGGAGATAATCGACTGCCTTCAGCGTATGGGTACTGTCGAGCTGACCGACTGCGAAGAGAGCGAATCGCTCTGCAAGCTGTCAACGGGCGTCACCGTTTCGACCTTTGAACGGTACCTCGCGGCGGCGGAGAGCGCGCAGAAAACGCTCGACAAATATGCTCCGCAGAAAAAGGGACTGATGCAGAGCCTCATGTCGTCGTTCGGCGGCAGAAAGGAGCTCGAGGTTTCGGAGTATCTTAAAAAAGCCGACGAGGCGGACGAAATACTCCGCGAGTGCTACAGGATAAACTCGCTCGAAGCGGATATGCGCGAATATGCGGCGGACAATGTCCGGTGCCGCACCGCGATGGACGCGCTCGAACCGTGGCTGAGCCTCGATATCTCGATGAAATGCAAGGGCACGGATTCGTCTGCGGTGTTTATCGGCTCGTTCCCGGTGCAGTATGACGCGCAGTCGCTTCTCGAAGCGATAGCGGCGGCAGCGCCGGAGATAAACGAAGTCGACGCGCAGATAATCTCGGCTAACAGCGAGCGCACTTGCGCGGTTGTGATGTGCCACAAGGAGTGCGAGAAAGAGATATTCGAAGCGCTGAGAACGCTCAATTTCGCTTATCCGTCCGACCCGACGAAGCATCCGCCGCGCGTGAGATATGAGCGGCTCCAAAAGCAGATCGAGCAGAACGAGAAAGATTCCGAAACGGCGCGAGCCGAAATAGTGAAGCTTGCGGGCTGCCATGATGATATCAGCTTCGTCATTGATTATTTCACGATAAAGAAAGAAAAATACGCGGCTCTTGAGCGCATAGCCATGACGAACCGCATCTTCGTCCTCACGGGATATATCCCCGAGAAGCGAATTCCCAAAGTTATTGACGCGCTCGAAAAGAAATACACGGTCGCTATCGAAATTACCGACCCGGACGCGGATGCCGATGTGCCGGTGCTGCTCGAAAACAACGCCTTTGTCGCGCCCGTCGAGCCGATAACCGAAATGTATTCGATGCCAAACCGCGACGATGTCGACCCGAACCCAGTTATGGCGTTCTTCTACTATGTGTTCTTCGGTATCATGCTCTCGGACGCGGGCTACGGCGTGATAATGGTCATCGCCATGCTCATAGCCAAAGCAAAGCTCAAGCTCGAGCCCAGGATGAAAAAGACGGTCAATATGTTTCTCTATTGCGGAATCTCGACCGTGTTCTGGGGCACGATGTTCGGCAGCTGGTTCGGCGACGCGCCTCAGGTCATAGCGCGTGAGTTCTTCGGCAAGGAGATAGCGTCGACGGCGGTCTGGTTTGAACCGGTCAACGACCCGATGAAGCTGCTACTCTATTCGTTCCTGTTCGGCATAATCCACCTGTTCGCAGGTCTTGCGGTCAGGTTCTATATGCTCTGGAAGGACGGCAAGAAGCTTGACGCATTCTGCGATGTCGTTCCCGTCTATCTGCTCGTCGCAGGTATCGCACCGCTGGGTGCAGGAATCATAATCGATGTGCCGCAGACGCTGACGACAATAGGCAAATATGTCGCCCTTGTCGGCGCGGTGCTGACCGTTCTGACGAGCGGGCGGAGCGCCAAGAATATTATCGGCAAGCTCGGCGGCGGACTCTACGGACTCTATAACACGGCGTCCGGATATCTCGGAGATATCCTCTCCTATTCGCGCCTTCTGGCGCTCGGACTTTCGACCGGCGTTATAGCGACGGTTATTAACCTGCTCGGCACGATGCCCGGCAACAAAGTCGCAAAGCTTATATTGTTTATTATAGTATTCCTGCTCGGACATACGGCGAACATCGCGATAAACCTTATCGGCACATATGTCCACACGAACAGGCTTCAGTATGTTGAATTCTTCTCAAAATTTTATGAGGGCGGAGGACGCTCCTTCACCCCCTTAAAAGCAGATACAAAACATTTCAGATTCAAGGAGGAAATACAATAATGTCTATTTTTTCAAGTCTCGGAACATCAATAGCCGTCCTCGGCGCCGCTCTTGCGGCTATCCTCTCCGGTATGGGCTCCGCAAAGGGAGTCGGCCTTGTCGGTCAGGCCGGAGCGGGCGTTATCACAGAAGACCCCACGAAGTTCGGTAAAGTGCTTATCCTTCAGATCCTTCCCGGTACCCAGGGCCTCTACGGCTTCCTTACAGCGTTCCTTGCGCTCAACAGAATGGGCGTTATCGGCAGCGGCTTCGAGCCTCTCTCGATAGAAAAAGGTCTTATGATGTTTGCGGCTTGTATGCCCATAGCAATAGTCGGTTATTTCTCCGCAATAGCTCAGGGCAAGACTGCGGCGGCAGGCGTCAGCATAATAGCCAAGAAGCCCGACCAGAACGGTAAGGCTATAACCATGGCGGCAATGGTCGAGACCTACGCCGTTATCGCCCTGCTCGTCTCGATTCTTTCGATCTTCAGCATCAGCGGACTCAATATCTGATGACCGAAAAAACGGCGCGTATGCGCCGGCGAAAGGGATGAAATGATGAGCGGACTTGACAGAATAATTGAAAAAATAAATGCCGATTCTCTGGCGAGCTGCCGCGAGATTGCAGATCAAGCGCAGAAAAAGGCGCAGGATATCGCGGAGGACGCGAACGCGCGCGCCGAAAAGGCTTATTCCGATATCATAGCGGATGCTGAGAAAAAGGCACAGTCGATATTAAATATGTCCGAAGCGAATATAAGCGGCATTGCCCGCAGAGCTGAGCTCTCAGCTAAAGTCGAGGCAGTAGACGCGGCGATAGAGGCGGCTTATGACGCAATGTGCAATATGGGCGCGGACGATTATTTCGCGGCGCTCGAAAAGCTCGCCGTCAGAAACGCCTGCAAGGGCGAGGGGGAGCTGAGGCTCTCGAAAGCCGACCTTGACCGCGTGCCGTCTGGCTTTATTGAAAGAATAAACGCCGAATTGAAAGACGGTTCGGTGAAGCTTGCGGCGCAGGGTGCGGATATCGAAAACGGATTTATCCTCGTCTACGGCGATATCGAGATAAACTGCACCTTCAGAGCGCTCATAAACGAGCAGAAGGACACCATCCGCGAAAAAGTCTGCGGCGTGATATTTTAAACGGCGGTGAAAAATATGCATGAAAATGAATATGCCTACGCCGTAGCGCGAATCAGAGCGAACGAAGTGAATCTGCTCACTCCCGCCGAGACTGAACAGCTGATATCAGCTGAGAGCTATGAGGCGGCGCTGAGACTGCTCGGCGACAAGGGCTGGCATACCGACGGCGTCGGTCACGACTATGCGCCGATGCTCGAAGAGCATGTGAACGCCGCGTGGCAGCTGCTCAAAGAGAGCGCGCCGGACGCTTCACTTCTCGATGCGCTCGTGATAAACAACGATTTCTTCAATCTCAAGGCGGCGCTCAAGGCGAAGTTCTCCGACCTCGACCCGTCCGACTATGTTGTAAAACCGAGCGTGTGGGATCCGGCAGAGATAATCGGGTGCGTCGAGCGAAACGAGCTCGACTCCCTGCCCGAGTGCATGAGGGATTGCGCGCAGGCGGCTTATGACGCGATAGTCAAGCTCGAGAGCGGCAGACTTGCGGACACCGCGATAGACACGGCGGCGCTGAAAACAAGAAAGCAGTTCGCCGAAAAGAGCGGAAGCAGTCTTTTGATAAAAGAAGTCGAGCTCTCGTGTGCTGCCGCCGATATAAAAACGGTGCTGCGCTGCGCTTCGGCAGGCAGAACGGCTCAATATATCAAAAATGCGCTGTGCCCGTGCGAAAGCCTTAATTCAGACGAGCTGATCCACGCGGCGTTCGAGGGTGTTGACGCAGTCGCGGATATGCTCGCGAACACTGAACTGAGCTCCCTCGCGGACAGCCTCAAAGAGGGACTTACGGCTTTTGAAAAGAAGTGCGACGAGCTCTCGGCGCAGCAGATGACCGAAGCCAAATATACGGCGTTCGGCCCGGACCCGCTCGCGGCTTATTATAACGCCGTCGAGACGGAGACGAAAAATGTCAGAGTTATACTCTCTGCGAAGCTCAACGGCTTTTCCGCAGAGACAATAAGAGCGAGAGTGAGGGAAGTCTATGCATAAGATAGCCGTTATGGGCGACAGAGACAGCATCTTCGGCTTTGCGTCCCTCGGAATGCACATCTTCCCCGTCGACGACCCCGCCGAGGCGGCGCCGATGCTCCATAAAATGGCGGAGAGCGGGTATGCGGTGATATTCATCACCGAGGCTCTTGCCTCAGGGCTCGAAAACGAGCTCGAACGCTACCGCACAAGACCTCTGCCCGCAATAGTGCCCATTCCCGGAGTCAAGGGAAACACGGGCATGGGTATGAAGAATGTCAGCAGATCCGTCCAAAAGGCGGTCGGCTCGGACATACTGGACAAATAATGACGCTCAACCGAAAGGCGTGATAACAGATATGACTACAGGAAAGATTTCAAAAATAGCCGGTCCGCTCGTTGTTGCAACGGGCATGCGCGAGGCGAACATGTTCGACGTCGTGCGCGTCAGCGACAGCAAGCTTATCGGCGAGATAATAGAGATGCACGGCGACAGAGCCTCGATTCAGGTCTATGAGGAGACCTCCGGACTCGGCACGGGCGAACCCGTCGAGTCAACGGGCGAGCCGCTGAGTGTCGAGCTCGGCCCCGGACTTATCGAGGGCATTTTCGACGGCATTCAGCGCCCGCTCGAAAAGATACGCGAGCTCGTCGGCAACAGCCTCGTCAGAGGCGTTGAGGTGCCCGCTCTCGACAGGGAGAAGAAGTGGCATTTTGTGCCGAAAGTGAAAGCGGGCGACAAGGTCGTCGGCGGCGATATCCTCGGCACCGTGCAGGAGACCGAGATAGTCGAACACAGAATAATGGTGAAGCCCGGCGTTGTCGGTACTGTCAAATCTATAGCTGAGGGCGATTACACCGTAACCGAGCAGATAGGCTCGATAGAGACCGCGAACGGCGATGAGCTGCCCGTAACGCTCATGCAGAAGTGGCCCGTGCGTCGCGGCAGACCGTTTGAAAAGAAGCTCGCGCCGAATGTCCCGCTCGTCACCGGTCAGCGCGTCGTTGATACGCTGTTCCCGATAGCTAAGGGCGGCGTCGCGGCGATACCCGGCCCGTTCGGAAGCGGCAAGACCGTCACCCAGCATCAGCTTGCAAAGTGGGCTGAGGCGGATATAGTCGTCTACATCGGCTGCGGCGAGCGCGGCAACGAGATGACAGATGTTCTGAATGAGTTCCCCGAGCTTATCGATCCGCATACCGGAAAGTCGCTCATGGAGCGCACCGTGCTTATCGCAAACACTTCAGATATGCCCGTCGCCGCGCGTGAAGCGTCGATATACACGGGCATCACGATAGCGGAATATTTCAGAGACATGGGCTATTCCGTCGCCCTCATGGCGGACTCTACCTCCCGCTGGGCGGAGGCTCTGCGCGAGATGTCCGGCAGACTTGAGGAAATGCCCGGCGAAGAGGGCTACCCCGCTTATCTCGGCAGCAGACTTGCCCAGTTCTATGAGCGTGCGGGACGCGTTATTTCCCTCGGCTCGGATGGACGCGAGGGCGCGCTCTCGGTCATAGGCGCGGTTTCGCCTCCCGGCGGCGATATTTCGGAGCCCGTCTCCCAGGCGACACTCAGAATAGTAAAGGTCTTCTGGGGACTCGACTCGGCGCTCGCATATAAGCGACACTTCCCGGCGATAAACTGGCTGACGAGCTATTCGCTCTATGCCGACTCGCTCGGAAGCTGGTTCAACGAGAATGTCTCGGATGAGTGGACTACGCTTCGCGCAAGGCTCATGGCTCTGCTTTCAGATGAAGCTTCGCTCGATGAAATAGTCAAGCTCGTCGGTATGGACGCCCTCTCTCCGACAGACAGACTCAAGATGGAGACTGCCCGCTCGATACGCGAGGACTTCCTGCATCAGCTCGCTTTCCACGAGGTGGACACATATTCGTCCCTGCGCAAGCAGTATCTGATGATGAAGCTCGTCCTGCGCTTCTATGACGGTTCTCTCGACGCGCTCAAAAAGGGTGCGGATATTGAAAAACTCGTCTCGATATCCTCGAGAGAGAGCATCGGACGCTTCAAATATGTCCCTGAAAAGGACATTGAGGACACATATAAAACAGTCTGCGCGGCGATAGATTCCGAGATAAAAGCCGTTGTTGACGCAAGGGAGGAATACTGATGCCTAAAGAATACAGAACTATTCAGGAGGTTTCGGGACCTCTTATGCTCGTGCGCGAGGTCGAGGGAGTCAAGTATAACGAACTCGGCGAGATAGAGCTGGCAAACGGCGAGACCCGCCGCTGCCGCGTGCTCGAAATTGACGGCACGAACGCGCTCGTTCAGCTGTTTGAAAATTCCGCCGGAATCAACCTCGCCAACAGCAAGGTACGTTTCTCCGGCAGACAGATGGAACTCGGCGTTTCGCCCGATATGCTCGGCCGCGTCTTTGACGGACTCGGCAGACCTATTGACGGCGGCCCCGAGATAATCCCCGAGAAGAGAATGGATGTCAACGGCCTGCCGATGAATCCGGCAGCCAGAAGCTATCCCCAGGAGTTCATACAGACCGGTATCTCCGCCATTGACGGACTGAACACTCTTGTCAGAGGTCAGAAGCTGCCGATATTCTCGGCCTCCGGTCTGCCCCATGCAAACCTCGCGGCTCAGATAGCGCGTCAGGCTAAAGTCCTCGGCGATAACGAGCAGTTCGCCGTTGTCTTTGCGGCAATGGGTATAACCTTCGAGGAGTCGAACTACTTCGTCGAGAGCTTCAGAAGCACCGGCGCGCTCGACAGAACCGTTATGTTCTCGAACCTCGCAAACGACCCCGCCATCGAGCGTATCGCAACGCCGAAGATGGCTCTGACCGCAGCAGAATATCTCGCATTCGACCGCGGAATGCATGTTCTTGTTATTCTGACCGATATCACGAACTACGCGGACGCTCTGCGTGAAGTCTCGGCGGCGCGAAAGGAAGTCCCCGGCCGCCGCGGATATCCCGGATATATGTACACCGACCTCGCCTCGATATACGAGCGCGCAGGCAGGCAGAAGGGCAAGCCCGGCAGCATAACGATGATTCCGATCCTCACCATGCCCGAGGATGACAAGACCCATCCCATTCCCGACCTTACGGGCTACATCACCGAGGGTCAGATAATCCTCAGCCGTGAGCTTTACAGAAAGAGCATCAATCCGCCTATCGACGTTCTGCCGTCCCTGTCCCGACTCAAAGATAAGGGCATCGGCGAGGGCAAGACGAGAGCCGACCACTCGAACACGATGAACCAGCTGTTCTCCGCGTATGCGCGCGGTAAGGACGCAAAGGAACTCATGGTCGTCCTCGGCGAAGACGCGCTGACGGATATGGATAAGCTCTATGCAAAGTTTGCGGACGAATTCGAGAAGGAATATGTCTCGCAGGGCTTTGACACCGACCGCAGCATCGAGGACACGCTCAACATCGGCTGGAAGCTCCTCTCGATACTTCCGCGCAGCGAGCTCAAGCGAGTCAGCGACGAGTTCCTCGACAAGTATTACGGCAAGTTCTGAATCCATATGGGAAGAAGTGATAGACAATGGCGGTAATGAACGTGAATCCCACGCGCATGGAGCTGACGAACCTCAAGCGCAAGCTCTCGACTGCGCGCAGGGGACACAAGCTGCTCAAAGACAAGCGCGATGAGCTCATGCGCCGCTTCCTCGATCTCGTAAAAGAGAATAAGGCTCTTCGCATCCGTGTGGAAGAGGGGATAAAGCAGGCGAATGTCAACATGGAGATAGCGAGAAGCGCCATGAACGACAAGAGCCTGAGCGTCGCGATGATGCTCCCCACGCAGGAGATGAGCCTCGAAAGCTCGGAGAAAAATGTGATGAGCGTTATGATCCCGGTTTTCGATGTTCAGTATAAAACTGCTGATAAGAACGATATTTATTCATACGGAACGGCGTTCACCTCGGTGGAGCTTGACAATGCGGTCAGCGCGCTGTCGGAGATAATGCCGGATATGCTCAGACTTGCAGAGGTCGAGAAATCGTGCCAGTTGCTCGCGGGCGAGATAGAAAAAACGCGCCGCAGAGTCAACGCCCTTGAGCATGTTATGATCCCTCAGTATGAGGAGACGATAAAGTATATCTCGATGAAGCTCGATGAAAACGAGCGCAGCACAACAACGCGCCTGATGAAGGTCAAGGACATGATGCTTGAACAGGCGCACCACTACGACGACCCGTTCGGAATGGAAGCGTGAAAAGCACAAATTTGTTGACAAACATCGGATAATACAATATAATAATAACCGCCGGAAAAGCCTCCGGCGGTCATTATTAATATGCGGGCGTGGCGAAATCGGCAGACGCAAGGGACTTAAAATCCCTCGGTGGTGACACCGTACCGGTTCAAGTCCGGTCGCCCGCACCAAACCAGAAAAATCCGAACCAAGTTTTCCAAATAGGAAACGGGTTTGTATTGTTGATAAGATACAGCATTCTGAAAATGGCGAGGATTTGATTGTTTTTATAAACATAAAAACTAAATAATAATATATAAACTCCGCAAATTAAGTTTGACTTAGTAATGGAGCATATAAACCTTTTGTGTCAAAAATGTCTTTTGATGTCAGTTTTTCAGGTACTATATAAGGAAGAAAAAGCAATGAAAAGAATCATAGTTTTAATCGCTTTATCGCTAGTTATTATTATATCAATAACATCAATAACATCAATAACAGCGATTTCTTTTGAACAAAATCAATATGAAGATGAAAACAGTATTATAGAAAACGAAACTTTAGACGGCAATAGCAAGGCTCTGATTGAACAATTCTATAATGACAAATCGCTATCAACACAAGATAAAGAAGAAATGAAAGCTTTGTTTGATATGCCCCAACTCTTCAATTCTTCAAATGAAACAAAAATGGCGGATAGTAGCTTAAAAAGTAATATAGATAGTTATAATATCGTTATTAAATATTTGATAACGATAATTGAAGAAAACCCAACCGATAACTATATTTGTCTTGGCATTGATGGCTATACGAAAGAAGACATTGTGCTATCTTTCGCTTCAAGAAACGGTGAAATACTTGAAATAAGTGAAGATGTTGCTAATGCACTATCCATTATTAAATCAGCCTTCTCTGATATGGGATACAAACTTGATACAATTAAAATTAAGGATGGATATATTTCTTTCGATACAATTGATGGTCAATACTCACTAATGTTTGCATTAGATGAAGCTACAAGTATTAACAGCATAGACAATAAAGATGAAAAAGTAACTGCTGCAAAAGCACAAGACAATTGGTACCATAAAATGTCAAAGTAACAAAAGAAAGAAAATTTTTATTTTCTAATAGCAATTATTTACAGAGGTACTGCAATCAACAATCTCATTACCGCTATGGAAAAAGGTATTATTACACCTACCACCAAGGAGCGAATGGAAGAACTTGAAGCGGAAAAGAGCGAGCTTTCAATCAAGATTATGAAAGAGGAAATGTCGCAGCCAAAATTGTCCCGTGAGGAGATTTTATATTGGTTCTACAAATTTCGTAAGCTTAACCCCAAGAAACTCGACCACAGAAGAAGCTTGATAAATAACTTTGTAAATTCGGTATTCTTATTTGAAGACAGAATGGTAATTAACTTTAACTTCAAAGACGGAACCGAAACCATAACCTTTGCCGACCTTGAAAAGTCGGCATTAGGTTCGGATTTGAAAGTGTCAGGTGCACCATGAAAAAAACATTTGCGGTTGCAAATGCTTTTTTCAGTGAAATTCGTTCCTTTGGAACGAGTGAAATATCTTCGATGTGAAATATTTGCTTCGCAAATGTGAAATACGTCTGCGGCGTGTGGAGAACGAATTTTATTTCACATTGCGACGAAGGAGAAATATTTCACATTTGCCGTAAGGCAAACATTTCACATCCTGCGTCAGCAGGATATTTCACAGGCGTTATATTTATAAAACGCAGGCAATGTAGCTTTTAGACATTGTAGAAGCTATAAGCAGTATTTTTGCAGAGGATTGCAAATGCTTTTTTTCAGTGAAATTCGTTCCTTTGGAACGAGTGAAATATCTTCGATGTGAAATATTGCTTTACAAATGTGAAATACGCCTGCGGCGTGTGAAATCGCTGCGGCGGTGAGGCTTTGTTTCACATTCACTTGATGCGAAGCGTCAAATTTCACAATTTGCAGAGCAAATTATTTCACTGTGAGCGAAGCGAACAGCAACATTTCGGAGCGCAAGCGACATCATCGGGCGCACAGCGTCGGCGTCATTGAACAATATTCGGATTTAGGATATACTGTCTATATAAACAGGTGATACGAATATAAAAGAAAAATAAACTTGCAGAATTATCTGTGACCTTCTCCGTTCAGATTATTAAACTTGTAAAAGACCTGAAATAAAAGCACGAAACCGTGATTTCCAATCGGTTCGGCCGTTCCGGTATCTATTTCGGCGCGAACACCCGGAAGTCGGAGCCGATAGGGGAGTAATGCGTCCTAAAAGGCAGCGTCAATGCTTTAAATTGAAATTCTGACATGCTTTATCCCGATGCGGTTATGCACTGCATCGGGATTTTTCGCGCAATAATCTGTATTTTTCCGCCGCCAAATAAAAATCGAGCGGCCGCCGAAGCGACCGCTCTTTTCAGTGTTCCGAAAGATTAGCTTTCTTCTCTCTTCTTTTTCTTGCTGACAACAGTGCCTATCGTAGCACCGCCGCCGATTACCAGAGCTGCAGCCCAGAGGAATACGTTAGTCGTATCACCTGTGTCGGGTACATCGGTTGCGCCGGGCTTGTCAGATGTGCCGGGCTTGTCGGGTGTACCGGGCTTATCGGGTGTGCCGGGCTTATCGGGTGTGCCGGGCTTGTCGGGTGTGCCGGGCTTGTCGGGTGTACCGGGCTTGTCGGGTGTGCCGGGCTTGTCGGGTGTGCCGGGCTTATCGGGTGTACCGGGCTTATCGGGTGTATCGGGCTTGTCGGGTTTCGGGATGTCGGGCTTGTCGCCCTCGGTGCCGTCGGACTCGAATATGGCTTCGAGTATAACGTTCTCTGCGGGCATCTCGAAGGTGGCGATGCTCTTGTTCTCTAACTCAACGCCGCCCTTGACGACCTTCCACTCCTTGAACTTGTAGCCGGGCTTCGCAATGGCAACGACCGTTACCTTTGTGCCTGCCTCGGAGTAAGGCGGATATGCAACGCCGACGCCGTTTCCGTCAGTCTTGACCAATACGAAATGTATGTCGCGCTTAACGTTCATGCCGTCATCGTTCGGAGCGTCCTTGATTTCCGCAAAGATAGCCTTAACGGTGACATCCTCATCGGGCATAACGAACTTGTTGTCCTTTATTTCTACGTTGCCCTTTATGACCTGCCACTCCTTGAAGTAGTAGCCGTCATTGCCCTTGGCGGTGAGAACTATCTCGGTGCCTGCGATAGCATCGGTTGCGGATGCGGAAGCGGTGCCGTTCTTATCAGTCAGAACAACGATCTTGTGCTCTGCGGCGAATATGGCCTTAACTTCAACATCCTCGTCGGGCATGATGAACTTGTTGTCCTTTATCTCGACGTTGCCCTTAACAACCTGCCACTCCTTGAAGGCATAGCCTTCCTTGGGGGTAGCGGTGAGGGTTATCTCTTCGCCGTTAAGAGCCTTTTCCTTATCGGCGGAAGCTTCGCCGTTACCGTCGGTGGTAACTTTGATAGCGCTCTCCTTGACGAAGATAACTCTGATAACAACATCTCTGTCGGGCATGATGAACTTGTCGCTCGCTATAGTGACCTTGTCGACGCCTTCTTCAACGACCTCTTCCCAACCGTAGAAGATCCAGCCGCTGTCGGGCTCTGCGTGAAGGGTTATCTCCGTGCCCGCAACAGCGGTCTTGGGAACGGAATAGGTCTTGCCCTTGCCAACGGGGATTATCGTGATGCTGTGCTCCTCGGGGATTACCTCGGGGATTGCCTCGAAGATTGCCTTGACTTCAACGTCCTCGTCGGGCATGACAAACTTGTTGTCCGTTATCTCTATGCCGCCCTTTATGACCTGCCACTCCTTGAAGCGGAAGCCCTCATTGGGAGCAGCGGTGAGGGTTATCTCGGTGTCTTTAACGGCTGCCTCTGCGGATGCGGATGCAGTGCCGTTTTCATCGGCCGTCACAGTGATGCTGTGCGTGATGGGATCGGTGTCGGGAGTCGCGGTCAATATCGGAAGCTTAAAGATAGCATAATATGTATATCCCATGTCGTTGGGGCTATACATGAGCAGATTCTCTGCCGCGCCGTAGCCTGTAAGATTGATATTCTCTTTCTTGAGTTTCGAAGCGTCATAGGTATCGAGAACATCGAACAGGCAGCACAGATAGTACTGCGTATCGGCCTCATAGACGGCGGTGCTGTCCGCGGGCACTCTCGAGCTGAACACCGAGCTGATGTTAGTCGGGTCGGTGCAGATGAAATAACCGTTGCCGTAGCCGCTGTCCCATTTGATGCCGGCGTTGTAGGGGCTCTGAGTGACAGCAGTCTTTGCTATCTCTCTCTGATAGCCGTAGTAGAACATAGAGAAGTTGGCGACGGGGGCGGCTATATCCACCTTCCACAGATAGAAGCAGTCGAAAACCAGAGAGGGATGAAACTGATCCTCTTGAGTGTATCCCAGCTTGATTCTGACAGGGGAGCCGGCATATGCGGAGAGGTCAACTTCAACGGTTTCCCACTCTGCGGACTCCTTGGAGTTTATTTCATGATACTGAATTCTTTCATACTCTTTGCCGGCTACCGAGACATAAATACCAATGGTATCCCTTGCAAAGTTTCCGGTCATAAGATGCCTAACATCAAATGTGAGGAAGTACTTTTGATTGGATTCGAGCTGAAACTCGGGCAGCTCTAATGAGGACGGGACTGATACAGTATGAGAATACTCACCCTCGTCAAACACCATTCTAGATTGGTTATACACACAAAGATATTTTTCACCGTGATGCGGAACCATGTTCTCGATGGTGGTGCTGTTGGCGGTGTAGACGTATGTGTCGGTCTTATCACCTTTTTTCCATCCTGACGGCAGATCCGTTGCCCCTGCTTCAAATCCTTCAAAGCTCTCGGACCAGACTGCATCGCATCCGGCGCGGGTGTGTTCGGGCGTTGTGCTGTCGGCAGAGACGATGACAATCATTCCGAACAGCATGAAGCAGCAGAGCATCATACTTAAAATGCGTTTTTTCATTTTGTTGTTCCTCCGATTTGTATTTTTGTTTCTCCCTCCTTTATTTCTTGGAAGGACTTTTTTACTCCGGCAAAAGCCGGTCTGACCTATGAGCTTTTACAGACCATATATCACCGCCCTTTTAAAACGCAAAAAACCGGGGACAGCGCAAAAATAGCCTGTCTCCGGTATAGTTCTGTTTATTTTGTTATGCAAAAAGACCTGTTGCTGCAGCAAAAGGGCAGAACGATTCACTCGGCTCTCGCCGAGGAAAATATCCGTCCTGCCGTAGTCTGTCATTGCAAGGTCCTCCGTCCGTTTTTTGGGTACCGCAACCCGCGGGGTAGAGGGTATCGAATGAAGCAGATTATACTTTTGGTGTTTTCCAAGATATATTATACCATCTGTAACAGAAAAGCGCAAGTATTTTTGCGGATTGTGTATATTATTCCACATAATATTCGCACGCAAAAAAATCGACATAAAGCGGATACTTTTATCTGCAAAGAGCGACGGCGCAGTTAAAGTTGAGCTTGAAAGATGCGCGGACAGCCTCGCAAAGGCGTTCACGAATGCCGCCACGGTCATTGCGCCGGACAGCGTCGTGGCGTTCGGCTATATATATATTTGACCTTTTCGCGAAGCGGTGCGCGCAGTATTATTCCGGCTTAGGCTGTCGCAGTCTCGCGCTCGGGCGCGTCCGCGTCGATACCGACGCTCGATGAAGTAAAGAAATTTCTCGAAGAGCGCGGCGAGAGCCTGCTGTGAAGCTTTGATAATATGTCCGGAATGCTTAGGTGTTCCGGATTTTTTATATTTTGATATCGGTGGTATAATAATATTCGGAGCGCACCGCGCTATCAAACAAAAAGGCGGAAGCCTATGACAAAACTCAGCTCAAAAACAAAAGGCGTTTTCTATATAATTTTGGCGGCGTTCGGCTTTTCGCTGATGTCGATGTTCGTCAAGCTCGCGGGAGATCTGCCCTCGTTTCAGAAGGCGTTTTTCAGGAATTTTATCGCGCTGATTTTTATATTTATTATGATGCTGCGCGATAAAACAGGATTCGTGCCCGCGAAAAAGAATATCCCCGATCTTTTCGGGCGCTGCTTTTTCGGCACTCTCGGCATGCTGTGTAATTTCTATGCGATAGGCAAACTCAACCTGTCGGACGCGAATATGCTCAACAAACTGTCGCCGTTTTTTGCGATAATATTCTCGGTTATCCTGCTCAAGGAGCGCCCGAGCATAGTTCAGATAGCGGGCGTGTGCGTTGCGTTTGCGGGCAGCATATGCATCATAAAGCCCGGATTTTACAATCCCGAAGTGCTCGCGGCTGTCTCGGGGCTTCTCGGCGGAGCGGGTGCGGGAATAGCCTATACTTTCGTGCGCCGTCTCGGTTCAAGAAAAGAGGACAGCAAGCGGATAATCTTCTGGTTCTCTGCGTTTTCGTGCGCGCTGTGCCTGCCGTTTATGATAGCGGGATACAAGCATATGAGCGCGCTGCAGCTTATTTATCTCGTCCTCGCGGGGACTTTTGCCTGTGTCGGTCAGATAGGGATAACGCGGGCATATATCTGCGCACCGGCGAAGGAGATATCGGTCTATGACTACACGCAGGTGCTCTTCGCCGCGGCGCTCGGATTTTTCGTCTTCGGTGATGTGCCGGATGTCCTGAGCATTATAGGCTATGTTCTCATCTGCGGCGCGGGAGTGGGGATGTTTATATATAACAAGCGCAGATGATATGAATTTTGAATCCATTTTTCTGCCGGGTTGGTTGTACTTTGAACAGCGGTGAGACGAACTGCTCTAATCGACCTTTTGCCGATTTGGAAATTTTATTTTTTATCGATATAAATTTACTTTCAAGTTTATTTAATTTTCTTGCGGATTAAAATATATGTTGCGTATATTTGTATGAAGCATTAAAAAGTATTGAAATTTGGCTATTTGCGGCATCACTTTTTAGAACGGAAAATTTTTACGGCAAAAATGAGCTTATTTGCTAAATAGACATTGCTATTTTGGTATTATCGTGTTATAATTAGTCAGAAACTGGAAATATAGTTATTTCATGGATGAGATAACTCTACGAAAACTGACAAGTATTGTGTATAAAACGGGTATTCCAATTCGTTTTTTAATATTTTTAAAAGCTGTTTGACGGCTAATGATGCCACTCGGGTGTCATATAGGAGATTTGTGGGGAAAACAGGAAGAGAGGAGACCGGGGATACTAAAAAGCAGTGGGCTTTTCAGTATGTGGCTGCTATGGAAACGGGAAACGCACAGTATTTATCGAACATAGAGGAAACCTATGATTTCAAAATCTTAAAAGGAATCGACCCTGAGATTGTAAAGGTCTCGGGAGGCAAAGCATATTTGTTTTTTAAACGAGCCTTCGACATAGTATTTGCTATTGTTGTAGGTCTCGTTTTATTTTTTATTTATGCCAATAATTTAATTGTAATCGCGATAAAGCTTGATTCGAGGGGGTTAGTGTTGTACTGAACTTATTTTGATTGATGATTTGGAAGTTTAACGAAAGCACGAGGAAGAGAATAAATGTCAGAATGTGCAAAAAAAATTCCTTTTAGTCTTCCGGATATTTCGGAAGCCGAAATAAGCGAAGTTGCAGATACGCTTCGCTCCGGCTGGATTACCACTGGCTCGAGAACAAAAAAACTTGAAAAAGAGATTGCTGAATGGATCGGTACGGATGGATGTGTTTGCCTCAATTCGCAAACTGCTTGTGCAGAAATGGCTTTGCGCATACTCGGTATTGGCAAAGGTGATGAGGTTATCGTGCCGGCATATACATATACGGCATCAGCATCGGTGATTGATCATGTGGGTGCAAGAATCATAATGATTGATTCGCAGAAAAACAGCTTTGAGATGGACTATGATGCGGTGGAAGCCGCAATTACCGAAAAGACAAAGGCGATAATCCCTGTTGATCTCGGCGGTGTGCCTTGTGATTATGACCGTATTTTTGAGATTGTTGAGCGTAAAAAGAATATGTTCAGGCAGTCAAATGATATGCAGAAGGCACTTGGCAGAATCGCTGTATGTGCCGATACAGCTCATGCTTTTGGCGCAAAATGGCATGGAAAGATGGTTGGCAGTATTGCGGATTTTTCGAGCTTCAGCTTTCATGCTGTCAAGAACTTTACGACTGCTGAAGGCGGAGCGCTGACATGGAGTGTAATCGATGGCATGAGTAATGAGGATATCTATCACAAACTTCAATTGCTTAGCATGCACGGTCAGTCAAAAGATGCTCTTGCTAAAACAAAGCTTGGCGGATGGGAATATGATATTGTTGGTACATGGTATAAGTGCAATATGACCGACATTGCGGCGGCAATAGGGCTGAAACAGTTTGAACGTTATCCCGGAATGTTGGCGAGAAGAAAAGAGATTATTGATAGATATGATGCTGCATTTAAGCCACTCGGCATTGGAACGCTTGAACATTACAATGATGAACATGAATCGTCCGGTCATCTCTATATAACCCGTATTCCCGGAATCACACCAGAACAGCGAAACGAGATTATCGTCAGAATGGCGGAATGTGGTGTTGCTTGTAATGTTCATTACAAACCGTTGCCAATGCATACGGCATATAAGAAACTAGGATTTGATATTAAAGATTATCCCAACGCCTATGCGTATTTTGCCAATGAAATCACACTTCCGCTTCACACTTGTCTGACAGATGAGGATGTGACATTTGTGATAGAAAAATACTCTGAGATTCTGAAAGGGTATATATAATTATGCTTTTGAAGAAATGGGAACAGCTCCCACCGGAAATGCAGACAAATGAGGTGCGGAAATATTATGATATTCTGGAAAAGAAACGAACCAGTTTGTTTTTCAAAAGAGTATTTGATTTGTTTTTGTCTTTGATTATGCTAATAGTCATTTCACCGATTTTTTTGATATTAGCGATAGCAATAAAAATTGATAGCAGAGGTCCGGTGTTCTATCGACAGGAACGAGTTACACAATACGGAAGACATTTTTATATACACAAATTCCGCACGATGGTACAAAATGCTGATAAAGGCGCACATGTTACGGTTAGCAATGATAGTCGAATTACACGCGTGGGAAAAATAATCAGAGATTGCCGATTAGACGAAATAGCGCAGCTTATAGATGTGATTCAAGGGAATGTCACGCTGGTTGGTGTACGTCCCGAAAGCACAAAATATGTTGCCGAATATACGCCTGAAATGATGGCAACCCTACTACTTCCTGCCGGTATAACAAGTCTTGCGAGCATTCTGTATAAGGATGAAGCAAAGCTGCTTGATGCTGCGGAGGATACGGAAAGGGTGTATATAGAGAAAATCTTACCAGCAAAGATGCATTACAACCTTGAAGGTATTGAAAATTTCAGCCTTTGGGGCGATATACGGATTATGATTATGACTGTGCTTGCAGTATGTGGCAAGGAGTACAAAAAGAAAGAGACTGTTTTTGCCGAGAAAGAAAAGGCCGAAAAAAGTTATGATTATTAAAAATAACGGAGACTATGTATAAGGAGTGTATTCTCGCGTGGAGGTTAAACCGGTCGTTTCCGTCATTATGCCGCTTTACAACGAATCCGCCTACATCGAGAAGTGCATGGCTTCTTTGATAAAGCAAACTTTCCCCCAAGAGCAAATTGAATGGCTTTTTATTGATGGAATGTCATCCGATAATACCATTGAGAAACTTGAGACATTTGATTCGGAAATTAATCTGCGCATTTTAAAAAATACAAAACGTATTGTAACATATGCGTTGAACATAGGTGTACAAAATGCACGAGGAAAATATATTATGCGTATGGATGCTCATGCAGAGTATCCAGAAGACTATATTGAAAAATGCATTTATTACCTTGAACATACCGAGGCGGATAATGTCGGCGGAATTGTGCTAACTGTGGGAAAAGGTTTTGTCGGGGAAGCAAATGCGGAAATATTGTCGTCGAAATTCGGCGTAGGTAATTCGGCGTTTCGGACCGGTTGCGAAAGCGGGTATGTTGATACTGTCCCCTTTGGTGCTTTCCGTAAAGAGATTTTTGATAAAATAGGTTTATTTAATCCTGAATTACCAAGAAGTGAGGATAATGATTTCAACAGTCGTATCCGTGCAAACGGCGGAAAAATCTATATGGCGGCAGACATTCAAGTGATCTATTATTGCAGAGACACAGTCAAAGGTCTTTTGGATCAAGCAATAAAGAATGGCAATGCGCTGTTTTTGACTTTTAGAAAGAATCCCAGGGCAATGAATATAAGACACTATATCCCATTCTTATTTGTGTTATCCTTGGTTATCAGTCCATTTATGTGCTGGTTTGTGCCGTTTGCACGGTGGGTATTTGTAGCGGAGGGGCTTCTATATGTAATACTGGACATATTGTTTAGTTTGACACACGGAAAAAAGATACATTTTTTTTATAAGCTCTTTGTCTACCCCTTATTTCATATATCATATGGAATTGGCTCTTTTATTGGTCTTTTGAATATCAAATTATACTGAGCTTTGAAAGGAGCGATGTTATGCTCTATACAACCGGCGTTTTGACGGATGAGGTTGTCTAAAATCAAATTGATATCGAGTATATAGAGAGGCGTTTGGTTTGCTCGATATTATTAAAACGGTCAAAATTGTGTTCGAACATGAGGATGCAAGACAGAGAAACATAAATTTGGAGGATAGATCGCGAATATGGTGAAAACTAATAGTCCGTCCGGTGTGACGGACAATAACGAGATAACATTATGGAGCGTGGCACGGTTGCTGCTGGGCAAGTTTTATTGGCTGCTCATTTCCGGCTTTGCCTGTGCGCTCATAGTTTGGCTAATTACGACATTCCTTATTGCTCCGACATATGAGTCGAGGGTGAGCTTCTATGTCTATAATAATGCCGAAAAATCAAATCATGCGAGCACGATAAACAACAGTGACCTTCAGGCGGCAGAGAGTCTTGCGACTACATACTCAAAGATACTTGAAAGCAACTCGGTGCTTGATGCGGTGCTCAAAGATCTTGGAGATAAATCGGACCTTAGCAGAAAAGATCTCAGTAAAATGATCGAGGTTTCGGTGGTTTCGGATACTCAGTTGCTTGAGGTTGTTATTAAATCAAACAGTGCTGAATTTGCCTGCGATGTCGGAAAATCATTTGCAAATGTTGCGCCTACAGAAATAGTCAGAATAACCAAGGCGGGCGGAGTCGAAGTCGTTGACCGACCGGAGGTTGCAGCGGAAAAATCATCTCCGAGAACCGTTTTTGATACGGCGATAGGCTTCCTTATCGGCGTTATCGGAATTTCGGTTGTACTTATACTTAAGATGCTTTCGGATACAACGATATATCTGCCTGAAGATATAGAAAATATATCCGGCGTAACCGTTTTGGGACAGATACCCGAGATAGATGTAACTGAGAATGAACATACTTATTGGAAACTTACGAAAGGAGGGGTGATACGCTGTGAAAATAAGAAAGATAAAGATGATAAATCGAAAAAAAACGACGACTGATACTGTTTCAGTCAACAGGAAAAGGCTCATAAACAACGATAGCCCCTTTGCAATAAAAGAGGCATATGTAAAGCTTCGTACAAGCCTGATGTTCTGCATGAAGGCCGACAAAGAAGGTCCGTGCAAGGTCTTTGCGATAACGAGCGCGAACCCCTCGGAAGGAAAAAGTCTTACGGCGGCAAATATTGCGATAAGCTATGCGATGCTCGGCAAAAAGACGCTGCTCATCGACGCGGATATGCGTAAGCCGACTCAGCGCAGACTTTGGAAAGTTGATATATCAACGGGTCTTTGCGATTTCCTTGCCGGTATGGGTCCGCTTGAACTTGTGAGGGTAGAAAATCTGCCATTGTCGATAGTGTGCACCGGCACAATACCACCCAACCCCTCAGAACTTTTGGCATCGGATATAATGAAGCAATTCATCAAGCGGTGTGCAAAAAGCTACGACTATGTGATTATCGATACCCCGCCGATAAATACAGTCGCGGATGCACAGATAATTTCGACTTTTGTTGACGGCGTTGTGGTTGTTGCAAAGTCGGGCTCGACCACAACCGATGAATTGAGCATGGCACTGGAAGCAGTTGATCGCGCCGGCGGTAATATGTGCGGAGTGGTTGTCAATGATATGAATATGAAATCGCTTAAATACTCTTATAAATACAGATACAGCGATAAGTACGGTTACAAGTACGGGTATAAATACGGACACAAGTACGGATATAAATATTCGTATGAAGACAGGTCCAACAATGCCAAGTGAGTGATACTGCAATGGACATTACTTTTGATTATCATTCCCACATACTTCCCGGGTGCGATCATGGAAGCGACGGTATAGAGACATCGCTAAAACAGATAGAAATGGCTAAAAGCGTGGGAATAAAAACCATATGCGCGACCCCCCATTTTTATCCGCACAAGGAGAGTGTGGAATCATTTCTTGCGAGGCGGCAAAGAACCTACGAAGCCTTGAAAGCAAATCTGCCGGATGGCGCGCCAGAGATAATTCTCGGCGCTGAAGTGCTGATCTGTGACGGAATGGATCAGCTCGACGGACTTGATCGCCTGTGTCGTCAGGGGACAAAAGAACTGCTGCTTGAGCTACCGTTCTATAAATGGCCGGAATCGGTATGGGAGACAGTCGAACGTCTAAACGATCGTGATGATATACGGATAGTCATCGCCCATGCCGACAGATACCCGCCGGAAGATATAGAAAGGCTGATAGGCGAGGGGATTCCGTTGCAGCTGAATGTCGAGTGCTTCAAGAATCCTCTGCGGCGAAAACGGTATATATCCTGGATAAAAAAAGGATATGTTAAATATCTCGGCAGTGATATTCATATGCTTGGCAACGGCTACCGCGATTGGGAAAAGTGCAAAAAGCTGCTTAAAAAAAATATATAAGAGGGGCAAAATGGAAAATCTTATGCAGTCCGCGGACACGCTCAGCGAACATCAGAAGCTGCTTCTTTCCATGCTGAAAGATTTTGATGCCGTATGCAGAGAACATAATATTCAATATATGCTTTTTGCGGGTACGGCTTTGGGGGCAGTCAGGCATCATGGCTTTATCCCATGGGACGATGATGCAGATGTCATTATGATGCGGCCAGATTATGAACTTTTTTTTGAATGTGCGGCAAAAGATTTTGATACCGAAAAGTACTTTGTTCAGCGGGAGTTCAGTCCACATTGGCCAATGCAGTTTTCAAAGCTGAGGCTCAATAATACGGCGTGCATAGAGAAATATCATCCAAAGGATCCCGAAATTCATCAGGGTATATATATAGACATTTTTCCGTGCGATAACCTGTCGGATAATAAAACAGTCAGAAAACTTCAGTTTTTGGCATCAAAGATAGTGATTGCAAAGGCACTTTACGCTCGGGGATATGAGACTGGTAGCGTTGCAAAAAAATGTTTTATGCAATTTTGCCGTCTGTTTCCACTTGAGCCGTTCAGAAGGTTTTGCGTCCGCAGTAAAGACTGCGGCTCTGATATGGTACATTCGTTTTTCGCGGCAAGCAAAAGATATGAGAAAAGTATTTTTCCACGCAAGTGGTTTGAAAAAACCATGCGTGTGCCCTTCGAGGATGCGGATTTTCCCGTGTCGTGCCAATGCTCGGAGCTCCTTACCAAGCTTTACGGCGATTACGAAAGAATTCCTCCGCCGGAGGAGAGAAGATGCAAGGAACACGCTGCGATACTTGATACCGAGCGCTCATATACGGAGTATCTCGACGAACAGCAAAAAATGAAAATAGATGTATACACAAGAAGTATCAGATAGCACAAACGAATTGAGGAAAAATATGGAACAGAAAACAAAATTGTTCAATAAAAAGAAGCTGATAGCGGTTCTGGCGGTGTCTCTTGCCGTTGTTATCGCCGTTACGGTTGCTGTGGTGGTTATGATCAAAAACAGAGAAACTCCGGATGACGCTTCCACGGCTGCAATATCAACCCCGGTTGGCAATTTTACTCTTCCGTCGGAGGTTGTACAGAAGATAAATATTGAGGAAACCACCGACAATGATGTTTACCATGCTGGGTTCTACGGAACTGTCGGGAACAGCCGTGTTCTCCTGTTTGAGCTCACCGTCGGCGGGAGCGAAGGGGATTATCTCCTGGGCAGCGCCCCGGACAAGCATGGGAAAATGCTCGATGTGCGGCTGAATATCAGCGAGATAAAGGCCAATCCGTCGTGGTCCGATGAGGATGTTGAACAGCTTAATCTTATGCAGTCAAGTGTGAATGATATAATTTACCAGCTTAATAACATGAAAGGCTTTGAGAGAACGCAATGAAAAGCAGCATGGGCAAAAAGATAAAGCGAAAAATAGGTGCTTTGATTTATTGCACATTTGCCCAAAAGCTTCCGCCGTCATACAGTTCGGTTAAACTTGGGCAGACGGCATGGCGCAGATTTTGCGGAAAGCTAATGCTGGCAGATTGCGGCGCTGAGGTTAATATTGAGAAAGACGCGATCTTCTCTCAAAAAGTCACACTCGGTGATTTTTCCGGCATAGGTATTAACGCTAAAATATACGGCGAATGTCACATAGGCGCTTTTGTTATGATGGGCACGGATGTTACTGTCATTACAAGGAATCACAGGTTTGACAGAACGGATGTACCGATGATGAAGCAAGGCTTCGAGGACGAAAAGCCGGTTTATATCGGAGATGATGTATGGATAGGCGACCGCGTTATAATTTTGCCGGGCGTGCATATCGGAAACGGGTGCATTATCGCGGCCGGCAGCGTTGTGACGAAGGATGTGGCACCTTATACTGTCGTGGGCGGAGTTCCGGCGCATTTCATAAAAGAGCGCTTCTCCGAAGAGCAACTTACAAAGCATGAAAACAGTCAATGTCAATGATTCCGAAACTTATGATTATGCAGAAAGCGGTGATAACGGTGCAGGATAAAATACCGCTGCTGATTCTATTATCAGTAGGTGCAGCATTTACTTTTGTTTGGCTCATTCTGATGCGGAAGCGGCTGAACTTGAGATGGTATGCGGCGATACCGCTCGCGATATTTCACACGATCTACGGAGTGTTCACGGTAACGGCGTTTGCCTTTCTGGAAACCGGGTTTGACAAAGCGAGTCTCGGAAATATGAGTCTGTTCGGCGGAGTGTTTTTCATGCCGTTGGCATACTGGCTGGGCGCAAAAATCTCGAAGCGCCCGATGCGTGAAGTATTCGACATTTTTACTCCCTGTATGATTTTCACTGTCATGTGCGCGCGAATAAACTGCGTTATTTCCGGATGTTGCCTCGGACTTCCGATTCCGGGCCTTGACGGAACGCGATTCCCGACGAGGGAGGCAGAACTGATTTTTTATGTCGTTCTGCTTGCGATTATCTGCCCGCGCATAGTAAAAGGCAGAACGGGCGGAAAGGCCTACCCCGTTTATATGATGAGCTACGGAATATTCCGTTTTATCATCGAGTTTTTCCGCCAAGCGCAAACGGACACTCTTTTCCATTTGTCGCATATGTGGGCAACCTTATCCTTAATAATCGGCATAAGTATTTATGTCGAATTGAATATAAATGGCAAGAAGTATAAAAACGAAAGGAAGAAGATAAAGAAATGAAAGGAAGAATTACCGAAAGATTTGTGGCGCTGCTCCTTGTAGCTCTCACAATAATGGCTTTTCTGCCGTCCGTCACGCTGCCGGCTGCTGCGGCAACATCCGGCACGGTTGCCGGACTAAGCGATGAAAATATCGGCTTGAGCTTCACAGGTGATGCGGACAATGCGTGGAGCGCAACCGCTACCGGTGTCATCGGCAAGGTTCAGTCTACGCCAGGGGGAACCTGCGATCCTGACACAAAATACCGTTCTACGCTGACCATCACAAACAACAAGACCACAAAGGCTACGTTGTCCTTTGACTATGCCGTCGTGGTAAGCGATGGTACGATCTTGGTGAACAATGCCACGGCCACAGCAAACGGCAGATTCAGCAAGGAGCTTGAAGCCGGAGGAACAGTCGAGGTCGAGATTACGTCCGGCAGTACCAACGCTGCTACCATGATTACCATGACCAATGTGAAGTTGGTGTCCGATGTGACTGCAACTACGACTTTCCTGCCTGCCGAAAACGGCAGTTATACAGTTGACGGCAAAAAGGTTACGGAAAAGTTTTCGAAAACCCAAAGCTCAACGCAGGCATATGCGCTTGTTGCAACTCCTGCAAGCGGGTACAAGTTTTACGGTTGGTACAGCGTAACCGAAGATAAATTATTGTCTACAGATTTACAAACCAGCCTTAATATCGATGCAGACAAGACAATTATTGCTAAGTTTGTTCCTTTGACGACACCGACGTTTGATGTTGACGGCAAATCTTTTATCGATCTTGAAAAGGCTGTAGATTATGCACACAAGAATGGTAAAAAATTAGTTACGTTAGTTGAAGACGGCTCAATAAACGGAAACTATACCATTCCGTCGGGCATTACGCTGCTGATTCCCTTTGATGAGGCCAAGACCTGCTATACCGCGACTCCGACAGCCACTAGATCCACAGCGGCAGCCAAGCCTTTCCGAACGTTGACCATGGCAGAAGGCAGTTCTATTACGCTTGCAAGCGGAGCGTCTATCAGTGTCGGCGGACAGTACTATGCGGCCCAGGGCGGTTCTAAGGGCACAATCGTCGGCCCTCACGGCTTCATAAAAATGAAGTCCGGCAGTGCCATCACCGTGCAGTCCGGCGCAAACCTGTACGCATGGGGCTTCATCTCCGGCAGCGGGTCTGTCACCGTGCAGTCCGGCGGCTCCGTTTACGAGTGGTATCAGGTTCTGGACTTCCGCGGCGGCAGTGCCTCCAGTGCAATGGGTAATAAAGTGTTCCCGTTTAACCAGTATGCGGTTCAAAACGTGGAGGTGCCGCTAACACTTCATGCCGGTGCAAGCGAGACGGTTTATACTGCGGTATATGCCATGAGGCAAATCAATCCCACATCAATCCCGTTTATTGCCGACGATGGCATGTTCAAGCTTGTTTCCGGAAGCCTTACCAAGGCATATGACGGCAGCACGGACAGAGTTATCTATACGGTCAACGGTGAGGCTGAGGTCAACAGCTTGAACCTGAAACTGGCGGGCATGAGCGTCAGCTCCAGCAGCTATGTTTTGCCGCTTACAAATAATATGACCATAAGCCTGACCTCCGGCAGCAAACTGACTGTCAATCAGACGGCGGCTCTGCTTCCCGGCGTACAGGCGTCAATTGCAAAGGGCGCCGAATTAGTGGTACCCAGCGGAAAGAGCATCTATATCTATGATGTGGACGAGTGGGGCAGCTATTGCAGCGGTGGCGGAAATGCACATTTTGTTCCGGTGGTCTACGCACCCGGCAGGACAGGCAAGCGCGCATCGCTTGCCGATGCAAAGGTGAATGTCAACGGAAAGCTGACCGCAATCGGCGGCATTTATACCACCGCAAGCGGTGCGGACATCTGCTCCTCCGAGGGAACCGGTCAATATGTCCAGCAGGGTGCACCCGGCAAGGAAATAAAAACATATCAGTACACGCAGAGCAATTCCGACGTGACAGCCCACGAGATTCCGATCACCCCCGCAAGGCTGCACAACGCCGACGGCTCCTACACCGAAACGAAGACCGCCAAGGCCGGCGATACCATCAACTATGTCAGCGGTGTGTGGAAAATTGCCAAGCCCTGCGATCATAAAAATACCGAAATCCGCGACGCGAAGGACGCAACCTGCACCGAGCCCGGCTATACCGGCGACACCTACTGCAAGGATTGCGGCGAGAAAATAGGCACCGGCAAGGTCATTCCCGCTAAGGGACATAAGGAAGTTGTCGATCCTGCCGTTCCGGCGACCTGCGAAGAACCCGGCAAGACTGAGGGCAAACACTGCTCGGTCTGCAATAAAGTTCTTGTTGAGCAGGAAGCAATTCCCGCAAAGGGTCATACCGAAGAGATTCGCAACGCAAAAGAAGTAACGCTGACCGAGGATGGCTATACCGGCGACACATATTGCGCTGAGTGCGGTATTCTTATTAAAAAGGGTGAAGTTATACCGAAAGGCGGCGTAATCGTCAGCTGGGTTGTCGAAGGCAAAACAGTAAAAACAGACACCTGCAAGAAGGGCGAAAAGCCCAAATACACGGGTGCGACTCCTTCAAAGGCCGAAACTTCGCGCTACACCTACGAATTCAGCGGATGGACTCCGGAGATATCCGAGGCAACCGAAGATGTGACATATACGGCGCAGTTTAAAGCCATAGGCAAGAACGGACTTTGCATTGAGGGCAATGATACCTATTGGATAAAGGACGGCGTGAATGTTGAGTTCCCCGGACTTATCAGAATCAATGTCGGCACGGATGCCGCACCTCATTATCATTATTATTATTTCGGCGAGGACGACAAGGCCGTAAAGGACGGCGACTATAAGGTTGACAAAAATAACGGCCTTCCGCTTCCCTGCTATAAATACAGATTCGATGCCGAAGGAATTATCGAACATGATGAGGACACCTCAAAGAACGGCATCTGCGACGGAGACGGTTCGAAGTTCTATTATATCGACGGCGTCAAGGTCGGCAAGGGACTCATAATGGTTGACGGAAGCTACTATTATGCAAGAACATCGACTGCAGAAATAGTCAGAAACCGCAGCTATTGGGTAACAAAGACTAACGGGCTTCCCATAAAAGAGGGAACCTATAAGTTTGATGCCGACGGCAGAATGATTATAAACGGCTTTGTCGAGTACGAAGGATTTACCTATTATTATGATAACGGAACACTTGCCAAGGGCTTCACAAAGATAGGCGATGACTACTATATCTTCAATGCCACAAGCGGAATGATGTATAAAGATGCCAATATGTGGGTCGGAGATAATCCGTACGGAATTGAAGGCGGAATGTACTACTTCAACGAAACCGGCAAAATGGTTCTTCCGGATATTGAAAACGGCGAGAAGAAAATAGTTGAAAAAGACGGTAAGCTCTATCTTATGATAGATAAGTCGTTCGCTCCAGAGGGTCTCTATGAGCTTGACGGCGAGTACTATTATGCACTGGTAGACGGAATACTTGCGGTAAATAAAGAAGTTTATGTGACTACCGAGTTGCTTGATGGAACTGGCTGGTACAGATTCAGTGCCGACGGCAAGCTCATAAAGAACGGCTTTGTTGAGTGTGACGGAAAGACTTTCTATTTTGTCGATGGTATACGCGCCAAGGGCTTCACAAAGATAGGAAATGACTATTACATCTTCAATGCCACAAGCGGAATGATGTACAAAGATGCCAATATGTGGGTCGGAGATAATCCGTACGGAATTGAAGGCGGAATGTACTACTTCAACGAAACCGGCAAAATGGTTCTTCCGGATATTGAAAACGGCGAGAAGAAAATAGTTGAAAAAGACGGTAAGCTCTATCTTATGATAGATAAGTCGTTCGCTCCAGAGGGTCTCTATGAGCTTGACGGTGATTATTATTATGTTCAGGCAAACAGGGAAG
>OGPK01000098.1_pt1 | contig 100593 bp, 94 predicted proteins | sample 1552921 | NCBI WGS metagenome assembly OGPK01 (sample SAMEA2580264, study PRJEB22360) | human gut metagenome | biome: human gut; feature: human-associated habitat; material: faeces | place: Denmark | collected 2008/2010 | reverse complement strand
TATTCTTTTTCTGAGTAGCCTGTTCGGGTACCCTTCTGCACCGCACTGTTCGAGCAATGCAAAAGCCCGACCTTTGTTCACGGTCGGGCTCGGAACTTCACCTTGTTCAGATGCTTCCTATTACGCTGATTAGAGCTGTTTTCCGTTGGTATGAAAATGCCACAAATTTACGGCTGTTTTCCCTTAAAAAACAGTGTATTCTCCGCTTTATTCTACTTCTTGTTCTAACTAATGTGGCACAATCATCCAAACAGAATATCACTTCATTCTCATTTTTTTGTACTTTTTTGCGAATTTTCTTCCGTACAAACTATATTCTCCGTTCTCGTCTTCCGTTACTTCTTTCGCTGTTCCGTCGTATAATTCCCATAACAGTTCCGAGAATATCGGGTGATTGATAAACGCCGCATAAATGCGCCAATCTGCCGCGCTGTTCTTCTCGTAGTGGCGCAGCACGAGGATCAATACGTTTTCATTCGTCAGCCATTTAGTAACCTGCCGATCTCGCTCTGCCTTTATATCCGTTATTTGCTCATAAAGGACTTCCCGTTCCTGTTCATCCGCTGTCCGTATCGACAAATACAAGCGATTGATTGCCGCCTTGCTCTCGTCTATGATTTGTACGATTTTATCTTTATGCCTGTATTCCGTAGCGTTCCCTGAACCTATATCATACGCTAAACTTGATGAAATCGGGCAATAGTCGCCGTATTGCTCTCTGCCTTTTCGAAAATGCATCTTATTCACAAGCGCATACAGATCATCCATCGCCGTATGGTAAAAGGCGTGCTGTTTACCTCTACTCTCGTCGATCTCTGCAAAGAAATTCGGAGAAGGACGTTGATACTTCTTCCGTAACATGGTAAGTTCCTTGCTCACGGAAATGTTTTCAAAGCTGCGTTTTGCCTTATCGATCTCCAATCCCGAAAGAACCGCAAGTTTGCAGATGTCCTCGTAAACGGAAAGCATCTCTCCCTCCTCTGCGCCCTTATGTAGTTCATCCCACAAAATACTGTTGAGCTTTTGCGACAGGTTGACGATTTCTCCGATCTTATTGACGCTTGTATCATGGTCGAGTTTGGAAAGCGTCTGTTCCGTTTTTTCTTCTGCTTTGATGTTGCACACGGGAACTTTGAAAAAATCCTTATATCGCGCGGCCGCGTTTACCAACAGCTTGTCATCCGTTATCAGCATCGTATCCGAATCATAATCACAGCCGTTGAGCCTTTGTTGAATATTCTCGCCTATTGCGTTGACACACACGATGTTTTCACCTAAGTCAAAGTAATCCCATATTCCGCCGCTGAGAGCGTTTTCCACACAATATAAGTTTCCCATCGTGATATGCGGAGAACGCGCGCACAGCAATTTTGTCCCATTTCCAAAGCGTTCACAGCGAATCTGTCCGGGCTTTAATTCGCTTGTCATTTCTTCACCGGCAAGATATTTTAAAAGCTCCGTGCCGTTCCCGAAGAGAGTAGCATTCGTGCCGTTTAACAGAATATGTCCACGCTTTAATCGTTCTTTCATGCAGCGCACAACGTCATTACGGAAATTGGCATACAGTTCGGTTTCATCGAAATGCGGATACTTGTGCATGAGCGTAAAGATAACATCCGCACGTTCCGCAAGACCGTCCATATGTTCTTCTTCCCCCTCTTTTTCACGTGCAAAGGCATCCGTGAAATGATAGCGCATGAAGTCAATATCCCTGCGTAAAAGAGAGATATAATCAATGCTCGGCTGTAATAAATGCTTGACTTCCTCTTGGGATAATGAAAGGGTATTTATAAGCTGATAACTGCTCTGCACCATCTTTCCGTGGAAGAAACGCGTACTTTTATCGTATTTAACCAATCCGAAGGTACTGTCCGTATGAGCCGCCCATTTTCGGATATTTTTCTCAGCCAATCCGCCCGCGAATTTGAGATATTTCAGGCTGTTCGGCGTCGTCACCATGACAATCTGATCTATGTCCTCGGCAAGCGTGACAAAACCGCGTCTTTTTAGATCGTCCAAAGTAATTTTTTTATCTTTAAACCATTTCTGCAATCTGGTACGGAAGGCGCATGACTTGAAAAACTTGTTACGTAGCAGCACCATATGCTTGTCAGCATAGCCGTTTGCAAACACACTCTCGTCCAAAAGGCTTTCGCCGTCCCAAATGTCATTGGCGATTTGTGTTCGTTTCGTTCTTGCAGAGAGTTTTCCGTCCTCGATCTCCACCGATACGACTTCCTCTTCAAACACGCTTTTATAGTCAGGAACAAACAAAATGCTGTCAAGCGTAATTTCTATTGTTCCCTTGATACTGCTAAGCGATAACGCCCGGTATGATTCCCACGAAGCAAGATCTTTTCGCGGTTTTAAGCCGCATTCGCTCCACTTCGTCATATGCCTGTACAGTCGGTCGTCTATAAAAAGGCATTTTCCCTCGCGCGAACTGCCTGCACTGCGCTTGTACCTGACATAGTGAATACCATCCAAATGAAAGCCGTTTTCGTAAAAGTGTTCACGCAAATCTTTCATTTTTATAAGGTTTCCCTCTTGGGATTTGTATGTATAGTTAAACTTCAAGTTAATTACAGCAAGAGTATATTCATTTTCATTCTTATCTTGAAAAGAAAACTTTTTACGACAAATGCGCTTATACGCCTTTTCAAGCTCTATGAGGTCTAGAGAATTATCCAAATAGATTTTAAACAAGCGAAAATAGACGTTGCTTTTACTTTCGGGCATTTTATACCCGATAGCCACGCCGTTTTCCTGTTCTTGCCCGTATATGTCACAAGCTTCTATGGAAATGATTCTGTAAGAACTGTTCATTATGCTATAATAGTAAAAGAAATACTGTTAATCTTATTAACCCGTAAAGATTTTTACAAAAAAGAAATTATTCTATCAAATCTCTGTACAAGCTCATCAAAAGTAATTATATCAACAACATCTTTGTATGTATTTTTAATAAGTTCAAAATCAAGCTTCTTTTGATTAATATTATCTCCATTAAAAGATGCCGCATCTCTTCCAAAAATAATATATCCCTTGGGATGGACAGCTTTTAGTTTTATTTCTCCCATTTCGTTCTGGAGAGCAGGATTTTTATTCGATATTTCTTCCGTTGTCATTTTTGTTAAACATTTTAAATATTGCTCCAACTGATTTATTGCGCCACTCAATTCACCGCTTGGAACATAATGATTCCTATATTGTCTTTTACGAAATAAAGTTGGATAAGCTTGTGGCGACTTTACTTCGATTAAATCAATATTCCCCTCACAATCTATCAAAGACAAATCCGCTTGACAATTAGCTCGCGCACCAGTGTAATCTGAAATATTTAACTTTGTGTGTATTTTTACATATTTCGGATTAAGAAAACAAAAGATTTGAGCAATAAGTTTAGAAAACTCATCCTCATGAATAAACTCACCCGCTGCACTTCTTTCTAAACTTTTTAATAACTGATCTTTTGCGTATATAAACTTAACTTTTTCTTGTTTACAAATCTCTTCTGTCTTTATATCCTCTTTATTCCGCACACTTATTTCTCTTGATTTATATCTACTGTATATTTCTTCATAATCTACCATATCAAGTTCACTTTTTAATAGTTTTGTAAAGATAGACAAAGTTTGATATTTTACATTTGTTGCTGTGGGGAATATTTCTACAAAATGCTTATAAGTAGACTGAGTAATATGAAATCCATCATCTTTAAAAGTGCTTTCTGAATCAATATCAATAAACAATTTATCATGTTTATAAAAATTTTTGAAAGCATACAAAATGTTTCCGTAAATGGATGAAGATTTTTCTTCTCCTGTTTTATCTTGATATTTGGATCTTTTTGAAGATGAAGTCACAAACCAGGATTGATCTATTGACAAAGACGCATCAATGTACAAATCAAAAGTAGCGCCAATTTTTTCTTTATCAATTCTAAAATAATTTTGATCTTTTTCACCGAGGACAAACTTATAGTCGTAACAAATTGACGACTCTTCATCTTTGGATATCAAATCTTTTTTACTAAATGAAAATGTTTTATAAATTTGAAAATCCTGATCCTCTTCTAATTTTTCTTCTAGCCAATCACTTTCAGTTTCATAACATAAAATCAGCTGCCTATCTTTCTTCTCAAAACTAATTCTACTCATTGCGGTAGCTCCATTTGTACTATGATCTTTTTATATATTACATTTTCATCTAAGTATTTTAAGTTACAACGCGACATTCAATAACCCAGCCGAATAGTTTTATTCTGCTGTCCTTTCACCGTGACTTTACACCTTATTGCGTTTCAGTTCCCGCCAATCCTTTGTAAACTCATAATCAATTTCCTTATCTAAAGCCTTGAAGTGCTCCCTTCCACAATGAATTTTTAACCGTTCAGAAGGGCGTAACTCATGTTCATTAGTAGTACCTTTTGTTTCAAGAACAAAATACATTTTCTTTTCGCCCTCTTTCTCCATATAAACAGCCCAGTCGGGTGAATAGTTGGATAGCGGCGTGCTTATCTTGAACCTCTGCGGTATCTTGAAGAAAAGTTTCACGTCCGGATCGCTGTCAAGCGCTTCGGCAAAAGGTCTTTCAACCGTATCGCTGTCGTAGATGACATAGTCGTAGACAGAGTGCTCCACCTTAACCGCATTGATGTCCTCAAAGGCAATAATGTCTTTTTCCTCGTCGAAATTGAACACTTCGTAGAAGGTATATTCCTGCCCGTCAAGTTTGATATACTTGATACCATCGATTGCCCTTTCCGTTTTGTTTCTCTCTATAATTTCGGCAACCACTTCAATGAACTTTTCAGGGTTATTGAGAAAGTCTTTCAATCTCCCGCATTCAAGAAGTATCTGGGCAATGTTATTTCTCGGCAGCTTCGTGCTGTCCGCAAGAATACGCACCACGTCGGGGAGCGGTAATTCCTGCTCGTATTCGCTCGTGGAACTTGCACTCTCCTTATAATCAACGCCGCTTTTTTTGATATTGAAACTTGCGACCTCTTTGAGAATTCGGCTTTTGCGAATTTCAGGCATTTCTGAAATCTCTTTTACGCTCTTTTCAATCAGATACTGAATATCCATATTGATGCGATAAATGGTCTTTTGCTTCATCTTATCCCACAACTCCATAAAGAGCGGATTCATAAACATTTCATCCCTTCTCTTGACGGAAACCTGCTTACGTTCGGGCTTAATGTTGACCTTTGTATTTGCCTTGCCGATAATCGGGAGAAGTCTTTGTCTTGCCGCTTCAAAGCGTGCGGGAAGATCGACCGTGCCGTTTGCAAGGTCATTTTTGAGCGTATCTTTGATTTTACCTTGGCTGTCGATATAATTCTTTTTGCGGAAGTGTTCCAAAATGTCCCCCGCATCCTTTATTGTAATGACCGCCTCCGTGCCTGTTTCGTCCTTATAAGAGATATTGACAAACATTTCCGTGTCAAGTACGCCGAATTTGACGCCGAGTTCCTCGATTTCCTTTTGCAGCTTGTCCGCGAACTCCGCAAAGGATTCCTGTGCGATAACGTGCAGAATATTTACATTTTTATCGTCGATTCGCTCGCCACTCTGGTCTACGCAAAGACGCAATCCTCTGCCGATTTTCTGACGGCAAGTGAATACAGTCTTATTTTCGATGAGCGTGCAAATCTGGAACACGTTCGGGTTATCCCAACCTTCTTTGAGCGCGGAGTGTGAGAAGATAAAGCGGAGCGGACAATCAAAGGAAAGCAGCCACTCTTTGTCTTTCATAATCGTGTTGTATGTGCTGTAATCGTCCGCCGTGTCGCCCTTGGTATCCTTTACTCTGCCCTTTTTATCGCAAGAGAAATAGCCGTTATGCACTTCGCTTGCCGACTGCTTGTAAAACTCTTTTACTGCGGCAAAACGCGGCTGTTCAATCAGTTCCGCATACAGCTCCTCGAACATTTTCGCATAAATGCCCTTGCCGTCCTCTTGCTCATAATCGCGGTACTTGGCAACTTCGTCGATAAAGAACAGCGACAACACCTTTATGCCGCGGCTTAAATATCTCTTTTCCTTTTCAAGATGAATTTCTATCGTACGCTTGATCTGTTCGCGCTTGAACGTCATCTCGTCCACGGCACCGATCGCTTTATGGAGTGCAAGAACTTCCATATTGGCAAACTCTACCTGTTCCCAACCTTCCGTACAATCGATACCGGCAATATCGTAGCCCTCATAAATTTCTCTGCCCGTAATCGCAAAAAGGCTGTCTCCCTGCTTTACTGTTTTTACCTCGCGCTTGACGATGCCCGTCGCTTTACTTTTAACGTCTATCTCTACTTTCGCATAGAAAGAGGACTTTTTGCCCACTTCCAAAAGCCTGATATACGGCTTGTTGTAGTCGTCCATAAGCGACTGATTGGCAACACATATCTGCTTGACGATATTCATCTGATACGCGTCCACGGGCGTTAAGCGGTACACGGTATTGAACACCTGCTTGTGCGTTGCCGAATAACGGAGTTCGCACAGGGGATTGAGGTTTTCGATCGCCTTTCTCGATTTGTCTGTGTTGTCGATGCTCTGCGGCTCATCGATGATGAGAATAGGACGACACTGCGCCATAAACTCACGGGCAGTCTTGTCCATTTTGTCGCTTTCCTGATTGAAAAGGTTTTCGTCCTTTTTGATAGCGTCTATGTTGACGATCATAATTTCAAGGTTGGTGGAAAGCGCAAAATCACGCACTTCATTGCGCTTTTTGGAGTCGTAAATGAAGAAGTGTGCGCGTTTGCCGTCATACTCCTGACGGAAGTATTCTTCCGTTATCTGCAAGGACTTATATGCACCCTCACGGATTGCCACGCTCGGCACAAGAATGACAAATTTATTAAAGCCGTAACGCTTGTTGAGTTCGTAGATGGTCTTTGTGTAGACAAACGTCTTGCCTGTACCCGTTTCCATCTCGATATTAAAGCGGAGCTGTTCAGGCTCGGTAAGCGGCAAAAGATTGCGCTGCTGCACTTCGTGAAGATTGCGCGTTATCTCCTCTGCCGTAAGCGTGAGCGTATTGCCATAACCGAACACGGAATCCTGCGCATAATCAATAATATCCAATTTTCCCACGGTAAAGGGTGACACGCTCGAAGCCTGCCCTTTGAATAAATCCACTACCGCCGCCACGGCATCCGATTGAAATTGTTGTTTCTTAAATTTCAGTTTCATAATTTCCTTGCTTCTATGCAATCGCTGCCATAATGTAAGGTAAAACCGCGATGCCCACATCGACCGCTTTATCTCCTAGCCACGCTAAAATCTTTTTTGCTTTGCCCCATACTGTATTTTTTTGCTTACCTTTTGACTCTTCCAACTCTGCCAGCATTTGTGTTATCTCGGCAAGTTCGTTTTTAGATAAACTCGTTTTATGTAGTGCCTGTATTGTTTGGCTCAATGTAATATGAACATTAACATAGGTATTAACAATAACCTTTGGATCTTGATTCGGAACTTTTCTCGCAGTAGGCTTTTGTTGCCTTTCTGATCTTAACTCTTCTTCAAGTATCTCAAGGTTCCTTATTAACTGAGATAAATCTTCATCCCAATTATAATCATTGACATCCCTTACGTCGCCGAAGCTAAAGTTAAATTCTATATTATCCTGTTGATATTTTTTTAGCTCCATTAGTCCTTTGCTTATATCGCATTTTTTATTTGACCAAGCATCTACCGCTTTTTTAATAAATTTATATTGCTCTTCTCTATTTTTTGAACTTAACAGACTTTTAGCTCGATCAATATCTTGCCTAATCAATTCGAGTTTCCTTTCATTCATAATCAGAACAGCCTCATTTCTTTATCTTTCTTTTTGAGAATTTCTTCGGTGTTGGAAAGAATGTTGGCGTCAGCAAAGCAGCGGTCGGCGAAAATGTACGTTCCGATCGTCTCTTTGTCCATTTCCTCTACTGCGGAAAGGGTGATATTCGGTTGCAAGCAGATAAGCACCTTGTAGTCGGGGTGATTGATAATGTAAGCGCATACACCGTCAAATTTACGTTCCTCTACGGGTAAGGTTAAGGACAAGCCGTATTTGAGCATTATCTCATACACAAGGTCGAGATCCTCTCTGCCCTCTACAAGATAGAAAAGGCTTTGCTGAATACGCTTTTTCACTTCCTCTTCGTCGGTGGTGGGCGTATTGTCCCACTTAACAAGGTTACTGCTATCGAGCTTGAACACCTTAAATCCAATATCTAAATTTTCAATGCCTTCCTTATCCTTATTTTCTTCCTTTATTTTCTCCCCTGCTCTGCGGATACGCTCTTTGCCAATCTCACAAATCGTCTTATATCCTGCCTTGTATGCCTCGCTCTGCTCATCGGTCTTTTCAGGGAGCTGAACACAAATAAACTTACGATTGCCGCCGTCCTCTGCATTTAACTGCATAACTGCATGCGCCGTTGTCGCCGAACCGCTGAAAAAATCGAGAATAATAGCATTTTTATCATAATGAGTAAATAAGCGCAGTTCTCTTAAAATTAAATTAACAGACTTAGGATTATCAAAAAATTTGCCATCCAACATGTTTGACAATTCTTTTGTAGCACTTGAAGTCAACACATCATTATCCCACCATGTCGTATCAGTTTTTCTACTATTTACCGCTTGATCTAAATAATATTTTTGTTGCAAACCATTTTCTGTTTTTACAATTAGACCATTATTATATTTTTCCTGCATAGTTTCTTTCGAAAAACGCCAATAATTTTTAATTCCTAAAAACTCGTAATAGGGATTGCCTTTCCTTGCACCACCAGGTCCATCAACAGGAACTAATTTATACTTGCCATTCTTATCCGTTTTATCAAATCCGTTTAAATCAGGATCAAGTCCAATGGTATGTCTTTTTTCATGAACAGCATCTATTTTTTTTGCATATAAATGCAAAAAATTATGGTTTGATGAAATAATTTTATCATTTGAAATTGATGCTCGAGCTTTATGACAAATTGTTGCTATAAAATTATCTTCCCCGAACACTTCATCGCAAAGTTTCTTTAAATTAGCTTGTTCGTTGTCGTCAATGGAAATAAAGATAACACCGTCGTCGGTCAAAAGGTTGCGGGCAAGTTTCAGGCGCGGATACATCATGTTCAGCCAATTTGTATGGTATCTGCCTGCCGTTTCAGGATTGGATTTTGTGGTTTGTCCCGTAACTTCCTTGTAGTGCGCAATACCGTCCGCAAAGTCGTCGGTATAGACAAAGTCATTGCCCGTATTGTAAGGAGGATCAATGTATATCATTTTAATGGAATTAAGGTAGGATGACTGTAAAAGTTTCAACACTTCCAAGTTATCGCCCTCGATATAGAGGTTTTCGGTCGTATCCCAATCCTTGCTTTCCTCTTTGCAAGGACGGAGTGTTCCCGTACTTCTCTTTTGCGCAAGGCGCAGACTGTCCGCCTTTCCCTTCCAGGAAAAGCTGTACTTCTCCTTATCGTCCGCAATATAATGCCCCAAAAGTCCCTGCAATTTATCAAAATCCACTTTGCCGTCGGCAAACACTTCAGGGAAAACTTCTTTGAGCTTTTCCACGTTCTCCTGTTCGATATTCATTGTCATTCCGTCCATTTTATCCATTTGAGTTCTCCTTTTTACTCCCATTCGTTACAATTGTTAGACTCATCTACGGTTGTCAAATACTCTAAATTAGCCCGACAAACTTTCAGATTTTCTTTCAACTCATTTTGTTCGTCCTTGTCTTTAATCTTAGGTATCGCTTTCTCTAATTTTTTAATATATTTCTTGTTTTCTTCGATCAACCTCTCTATACTCATAACTACCCACGGTTGTAAGAAGTAATCAAATATATAACCCATATCCGAAAGTTCACTTCTGTCAATTGCGCGAATAGCCGTTAGATATGCCGCTACTGAGTTTGACATTTCCATTTTCAATGATTTTGTCGGCTGGCGATAAATCTGAATAAGAGTATTTTTATATACGTCCTGCAAATTATTAAATTTTTTATACATTTTTTCTTTAAGTAAAACCGCTTTTATTTGTTTTACAAAAATATCCACCAAATATGAGGCTATATAACACACTATCAGGCTCACACATATCAGGAATACAATCGCAAAAGCAAATCCATTTTTTTGTTCAAATTTAAGCAAATTCAAATACTCTAAAACATTATCGCTCGCCAAAACAATAAACCCTGAAAATATTGCCAAAGCGGGCAGCAATATTTTTATGGGGATTTTTACCCAATTCGGTATCTTGCTCAACCAATCCATTAATTTACCTCACTTCAAATTGCACCATAAACGCTGTTCGCTCATAAAGAGATACAGTTATGCTTTTTTCAAGTTCCTCTATTTGTTGCTGAACTTGGTTGTTCAATGTCATTTTGGTCATAAACTCATCTTGTTTCAGCTTCATAAGCCTTGCTTTCAGGTCTGCCGCACTCTGATTGTTGACAAAGGCTTGTTCGTGTTTGGTTGTACCCTTCCTCTTCATGCTGTCTATTTCTCGTGCGAGTGTCTCTATCTCTGCGGCAAGTTCACGCTTTTTATCTTCCGCATGCTGTCTGATACTCCCGATTTCAAAATTAAGCGTATCGTTCTGCTCTTCCCTTGCCTTTTGAACTATTTGCGGTTTTCTTTCTTCATAGAGTTTTTTAAGTCCTTCAAAGTCTGCCGCGCTTGCTTCAGAACAACGCGATACAGGCAGGAACAGTATTTCACGCAAAACAGACTCTTCTATCGGAACGCCGTTCGCATCTGTTCCAATCAAAACATTCTTCGAGAACACGCTTGTCTTATCGAAAAAAGTAATGGTAAACAGAGCCATTTGTCCGCAAGAAGGATAAGTTCCGTTCCCGCCGTCGAACTCTATTGTCTCTTGAACAGTATCCTGTATCGTATATTTGGAAAGAACTTCCTTTACCGTTCTGTTCGTTACGTTTATCATACTGCTACGCGGATGATCGCCCTCGAAATACAATTTCATTTCAGGGATATTGCCGCTTTTGAACACGCTGCGTGAAAGAAAGATTGTCTTTTTCTCACTGTCAACGCTGCCATACTTCTTGAAAGCGAACTCGCAAAAATCCCATAAATCGGCTTTGAACTTAGCACATTCGGCTTTTAATAAATTGGCGTAGTTCTTTGTCTTTTCGACGATCTTGCCATCGAAGGTATTAAACAACAATTCATCCGACTGTTTTTTTCGCTCTGTTACTTCCTTGTCATATTCTGCTCGTATATCGTCAAATTCTTTTTCTATTTCCTCTTTCGATCTGACTGCGGCAAATCCTCTTGCCATTGTTTCCTCTATTTTGTCGGAAACGACGTCCGAGATCACACCGTCGCTTGCGCCCAATATACCGTCGAACATCGTCGTGCGCTTGAATACAAGCTCGTAAAACCTTACGTCTGCATAGTTTTCCCTGTTGAGGAAATTAAGAACGTACACGTCATTATCCTGACCGATACGCTGACATCTGCCAATTCGCTGTTCTATTTTCTGCACGTTCCACGGCAATTCGTAATTGATGACGAACGAACAGAACTGCATATTGAAACTTTCGCATGCGCTGTCCGTCGCTATCAGAATATTGCCGCGCTTTTGCCATGCCTCTATGCTACTCTCATCTTCAAAAAGCGTTGTCTTGTATTTCGTGTACTTGCCAAGCTGCTTGAATATGTACTCCTGCGTCTGCCTGTTTTCTGTGAACACGACAACCTTCTGCGGCTGACCTTTTTCTTTCATCGCCGCAAATCCCCGTTCAAGCCCACGCAGAAATGTTGACCATTTGCTTGTATCTACAATGCTTGTCGCAAGGTCAAGCATAATTTTTATCTCTTTGGCTTCTTCAATCGCCTCAGCATTTCCCATTTGGTTGAGCCTGAAAAACACTCCCGAAAGCGTTTTACTGAGCGCATATATACTCGACGAGAACAACTTGAACAGCATCAGATTGAGTTCATAGGTGTCCATATCAGGGAAAGCAAGTTTTTTGGGCTTATCCACATACTTTGAAAGCAGTTCAAGCAACTTCTTTTCGTTTTCGTTCAGTTCATATTCCTGCGTATGAATTACTCTGTCCGGCAACTTCACATCACCGCGCACCTGATTGCGCAGCGTTCGGAAGGTAAACGGCATAAGCCGCTCGCGGAGTTCTTTGTAATTTTCCGGCTTTTTATAGTACCTTTTATAAAATGCCCGCTCGTCCGTAAACACGGTGTCGTCGATGAAGTTGACAAGTCCGTACAAGTCCATTACGTTGACCTGCATCGGCGTTGCCGTAAGCAATAATTTTTGCACCCCGTCAAAAGCGTTGTGAAGATTTGTTGCCGTGCGGTTTTCTCCCGTATAATATTTGCGTAGCCTGTGCGCCTCCTCAAACACGGCAAGATCCCATTTAATTTTTGAGAGACTTTCACACTCTTCTGCCGCCTGCGTGTAGCTTATCAGAACAATTTCATCATTTATTTCTGACCTAAAATCTTTTTCTATGACCTTACAAGGCAAATCGAACTTGTCCGAAATAAGCCTTTGCCATTGCGGAATAAGGAGCGGCGGAACGACCACCGCAATTTTGTTTCGTCCCGAATAGTAATACTGCGCAATCACAAGCATAGCCTCGATTGCTTTGCCAAGCCCAACCTCGTCACATAGAATAAACCCCTTTGAAAACGGATTTGAAACAGCAAAATACGCCGCAGCAATCTGATGCGGATACACTTCAATCCCCGACTTCAAATAAACGGGTATCAGCTTCTCAATTTCGCCAAACTTACTTTCTTTTGTTAGCCTATGGGCAAGATATTTGGCTTGACTTACAGTACTAATCATCGAATTCTATTCCGTTTTTTGCGCAATAATCATAGAACTTCTTTACTGCTGCATACTGCGGTTTGCCCTTACTGTTTTCCCAACGATTTACCGTTGAAAAGGCAATCCCTAATTCTTTGGCAAGCATTTGCTGACTAAGATGAAGTTTTTCTCGAACATACTTTACCTTGTCACTGAACGACACGTTTTTCACCTCAAAAATCATTAAATATTTTATTAGCTCACAAATTTTTCTATATTTGAATTAATATGATTTAAATTTTATTTTATATAAGTGATGATATAGCAATTTCTGCAATAAGACACATTTCTCACCTATTTTTATATTTTTATTCCACATTTTATCATATCTTTGGTAATACCACCCTCGCCATTCTTTCCATATCGATATCGCAGAGGGAGTAATTGTCTTAGATTTTTTATATTGTTTTCTAAAGTATCACTAACCATATTTCCGACTTTGCATTCTTTAAAACTATGCGTTAAAAGAAATTTATGATGGCTGACGGCGTTTCTTAATTCGACCACTGCATTTAGATTATCTTCAGAACCTACCTCTTCGTCAAAAATCGCCTTTAAATCTTCTTGTGGCAAATTTTTTACTTGATTAACCAAAGTTCCAAAATCTGTGTCTTGTAAAACTTCGAACAAATTTGGCCTATTTTGCAAATTTGTTTTTATTTTATTCCATGGCGCTTTTCCATCGATCCAAAAATTCTGATGTATGTTACCCTGGTATTTGTTTGAAATATAAGCCCTGATATATTCTTCAAATGTTGCAAGGTAAATATACAGTTTGTCCCTTAGCCTTTTATCCTCTTTCAATTTCTGAGATATGATACTCCACTTTATTTTGCTCCCTTCTAAAAAATCAAATTGAAGATATTCCATTATCGCACGATGAATTTCAACACCTTTAACATCAAGATAAAATTCGCAATCATCTTTGTCTTCTTCCGAATCAACTTCTATAAATTGCATTAATTGTTCTTTAGTCATTTAAATGATTCCTTTGATAATAATTGTTTACTCCTTGATAAAAAATTACTATTGATGCTATACGTTGATCTTCAGGCTTTGCCTTTTCGATTTTAATCATTGGAAGCATATATTCTTTTAGCAATTCATCTTTTTGTGACAGTGAAAGTTTATTGAATCTATCATAGATATAAGAATTTTTACTTGGCAATTCCACCCAAGTATATTGACTTGGGCAATTTCTTCTAATTCTTTTCTCTTCGTCTATACTGATTATCACAAAATCAAAAGAAAATTTTTCTAACGATGCTTCAAAACATTCCTGCCCTTTTGAGCATCTTACCGTCACAACGGTAGTTGAATCTTCTACTTTTTCCCCTTTATTTTTCAAATCAGTAAATGCCCTCAAAAAATCTTTCTTTATTTGTGTCGGATCGCCATCTCCATCTTTCGAGTTTTTTGTTAAAACAATTTGAAAATCCAAATCATATTTTCCATTATCGTCTTTTACAATACACCTGCGTTTTCGTGATCCGATGATTTTACAGAAAAACTTGTAGTGTCCGTCTATTTTTTTGTGTTTTCTTACCTCTTCAATAAGTTTATGTGCTCTTTGCCTGGCTTCTTTGCTTTCTCTGTGTGTTACTAAATTTACCATTCTTCCCCCTAATCTTGTATCGATTTACTGCTTCTGTTATATAAACTTTAATTATATTAAAATTATAGCAAACTTATGCGATTAAGTCAATATTGAAAGAAAAATTTTTAACAACTAATCACATAAATACCGACTGCCAAACGACAGTCGGTACAACGAATTTGCTGTTTGTTTACCTATTTTTAATAAATCCCCAAGGATATTTACCTTGTGCTAAACTGAATGTGTTATTTTCTTGATTTTTAATTAAAACGTCCTCCTTTGCGCCTTGCTTGTGTACGGTTGCGAGCCTTACATTCAGGTTAGTACAAAGGAGTTTTTTTGTATACCTACTATTCGCTACCGCTAAAGCCTTGTCGGATTCCTTTTTATCCACTGGCATAGCCGGTGGGTTTTGACTATATTAAAAAATCACGACATATTGTGTCGCGATTTTTTTGAACTAATTTATTCCAAGTGCTTTAACAACGGCATCTTCCGCACTACTGTAGAAGCTTATTTGGAATTTTGCGAATAAATCACTCGGAACCGTTGCTATATCTGCCGCACTACTCATCGGAATTAAAATTTTCTTCGCTCCGACATCAAAACATACCTGTAATACACTTGCAAGCTCTGCAACTTTTGACACCGTGCCGCCTATACTTAATCCTCCTAAAATAGCAAGTTGAGGTAAAACTGGCCTATTCAATGAACAGCTGCAATATGCTATAAGAACCGGGAGTGATATGTCGCTTACCAAACCGACCCCTTGACAATCTGTCAAATTCATCAAATAGTTTTTCGTATCAATAGCAATTGATGCACTAATTTGCTTTGCATTTGCCTTAAAATAATTTTGTGCTGTTTTTATGGACTCCTTTACGACTTGATTCGATGGAATACCAATAGTTTCAAACTTTCCGTTTCCTTCGTTCATTATAGACGTCTCAATCTTAAACAACCCCTTCATTCCATTGGAGCCACTACCAACTGTATATACATGCCCAGCCTTTCCTACTCCTTCAGGCAATAAGCTGCTTCCACCCTGTTCAAGAACAGGAACAAAAATTTCTTCCATATCGGACACCCGGATGTAACTGAATTGAACATCATAGAATTCCATTCCACCGATTTTCTTAAGCTGTTCCTTTACTCGGCGTCTTCCTTCAATGGCATATTTCAAGATTTCCTCGATCTCAGCTTCGCTATAATTGCCATCAGGATAGATTAACTTTACAAGTCCTGAGACCATTTTCCGTACTGCTATGGTGTCTCTCTGATTTAAGCAACGTCCCAGCTTAAAGTATTTATCAAAAGCATCTGTCTCTGGAACTTTTCTCATTTCCCTCATAAATTCAGCAAGATAGTCCGAAATAAAACCATAATTGTCAGTAAAGTATTCAGGACGCATCTTGGGAATTTCCCATCCCGGAATATAACAGTGCATTCTATCAAAGAAGGCACTATCTATCATCGCCTCGGGAAACGGCTCAAACAAATGCGAAGTTTTCAGCAAGCTATCAACACTTTGATTGATATTTCCAACAAAAACCATAGAGGCATTTGCCTGTATAGCATCTTTGCCCCTCGCAAAGGACCCCGATGCCATATAGTCTTTCATGATCTGAACACCATCTTTATCCTTAAAATTGATTCCCGCGACCTCATCAAAGGCAACACAGTCCCACATTCCGACCAAGCCTATTTGCCTTTTCGCCATATTGTAAAAAAGGTTTGCCACGGTGGTTTGACCGCCCGAAATCAAAATAGAATTCGGTGAAATTTCTTTATAAATATGAGACTTTCCCGTTCCTCTAGGGCCTAACTCACAAAGGTTGACATTATTTTCTACGAGCGGAACCAGTCGTGACAGCAAATGCCATTTTACACGATATTCAAACTGTGTTGGCTCCATTCCCGTCGAACGAAGTAATAAATCAATCCATTCCTCTTTTGAAAAGTTTTTTCTTCCCTCGATAATTTCGTTTTTGTCAAGATTCGGCATTTGTATAGGGGTAATATCGTTTATCATAAACGGACTTTTACCCTTCTCATCCTCATCAAAGAAATAGGTTAAGTCAACGATACACCATATGCCTCCAGCAAGCAATTTCTCATAATCACGAACATATTTAGGATGCACGTAAACGTTATTTATGCCTAAAAACATAAACTCCGCCATATAGTTATCCGATCTTTCGTTCAACTTGACAGTCAGCTTATCAATTACAGTATAGTTATGATTTTCCTTTATTTTTGCTTTGATTTTTTCTGCCTCATCGGGACGGACATAATTATCGGCAAGTATACGTTTTACTTGCTCGATACCCTGTTCTATTTCTTCCGCATCATCGGAGGTGCAATATGTCCCCAGTAAATATTCCAATACATATGTAGGGACATTTGCGCTGTTCTTAATTTTTTTAGTTGCTCCCTTCGGAACTACTCTTCCGGAAAACAATTCAAATACCTTTTTATCCAAATTATCCATCCCGATCCTCCGTTAAAAAATCTTAAAACCCAGAATGTCGATTGTAAATTGCTCTTTTTCAATGTATTCGCCGAGATTTTCCTCATCACATAACATCAGGAAATATCTCTTTGCGCGATCAAATTCGATATTTTTTAGAGTAAATCTTATCCTCGTTACCCTTTGAGATATATCGTCACAACTCGAATTGGCAGTAAAATGATATTCACCTGATACCTTATTTCCTTCTTCATCAACAAAGTACGTAACGCAGGTAATAGGTTGAACTTTGTCTTCAACTTTCTCATACTGTTCAAAATCAAGCGCAAAGCTTCTATTCGTTATTTTTCTGACTATGCTCTTCAGCCTTACGCCGACAGGTCTCGATAATTTTTCGCCTTTCTTAGCGTTTAACTCGCTTATATGAACGATCGGGACGATTGTTTCTTGCAACGAAGCGCCACCGTGAACGTACTGTACGCCAGCGCCCTGCGTTTTGAAAATATCATACCCGAACGGAACTATAACTTTATGCTCATCCTGTCCTAACAAGTCAAACTCCGACGTGTACGGGACCTGTATCAACTCATCATCCGTGATCACATACCGTTTTGAAGCTTCAATGGGCTTTTTTGATACAATATTACTATATTTTTGTGATTCTAACAGCGTATTGCGCCGATATAAGAAACCGTGATCAGCAGTTATAAAGAAGTTAGATATCTGTAAATTATTATACAACTTTTTAATAAGCGCAACTATCTCGGATATTGCATTTTGAGCGACGTCAAATACTCTTCTTTCATTATGTTCACCTGCATTATCTATAACGTTGTGATAGATATACACCAGTGATTTGTCTGCCATGTACGATCGAAGTTCATCCCGGGAAAATCCGCATATCTCCTGATAATCAATTGCAGCATAACTACTATTTTTAGATTGCAATATTTTGTTGCGAGCAGGTATTCCATTGGTTGTCTGTCCGTCAATCAGGACGTTCCCGTCTGTATAAGTTATATCATTGTGTGGTAAAAGCGCTGCCATGCCAAAGCGAGTCTCAGATGGAAGTGGCGAAATAGCATAATCCAATGAAACGTTGCCGCGCAAGCCCGCCTCGCTCTTTATCTCTTCGTATATTTCCTGCCCGATTTCGTATCGCAATCCATCCGATATGATTACAAACAACTTCTTGAATTGAAATTTCTGCAACATCTGATAGAAGTTAGATGAATTTTGGACACCGAAAAATTCCCACTTTTCCTGTTGGCTTAATGCAGTGCTGTACTCTCTTCCAAGCGTTCCTAAATATTTTTCGCCGTATAAAAATTCGACTCTTTCCATCAACGCTTCTATCTCTTCAATGGGATTATGAATCAAATTATAGTTATATACTGCATGCCTGTAATTCTTATCTATCTTAAAATAATCACTTGTATACTTTTTAATGTAATCTACGGCTGTCAACCCATTTTCCACGTTTGTTTCAAGTAGCTTAAACAGACAAATTGCTGCCATTAAGAAGGCATATTCGCTCTCATGCTCTTGATACCAAATGGAATTGGCTCTACTGTTAATAATTCGCTCAAAACGTTCGTAGTCAAGTCCGCCGTTTCTCAAACTGTCGGCTGCTTGCTTTATGATATAAAAATCAATCGCCTCGAAAATGTCGCTTTCTTCAAACAGCGATACGTCTCTGCCAACTAAAAGCCCTTCTATCTTCAGATCAGCCCCAATATTAAACTGCAATACTTTGTATCGACTATCCTGCTTTATGTTATTGACGAAAAAACGTGCGTCCACTCTACTTTGCCCGTCAATCACGTATTGTTTATAAAAGCTCGGCATAGGATCAATCTCGACGTTTTGCTCCAGCATAGCGGTAAACAGAAAACGTTTGGCAAGAATTTCTATTTTCTGATCCCCTTCATAATTATACTCGTTAGAAATTTCTTCCCATAAAAAATCTTCAAACCCCAACCTTCTCAGTTCTTTATATTTCGTCTGCTCATTCCCGTCAAAAATAAGTTCTGCCAAAACACTTTCCAACGATCTCGTTTCTGCTTTGACAATAACGCACATCATGGCGAGCAACAAATCGCTTCCTTTCAGGTCGTCGTTTATCATAACGTATGAGCTGAGCTTTTTTGTCCTTTGAGCACTGTCAAAAAACTTGATATGTCTTTCTACAATCTTACGCAAATCAGAATTTGAAATACCGAGATGCCGCATAGTCAAAGCGATGGTGTCGGCATAATATTCCTCGCTATACATCAAAATATCCAAAAGCCAATTTTCTGTGTCGCTCGGTTTCTCGTATGGGATATATACGAGAATATTGCTATCCGTATCCTCCTGCTCGATAATCTTCTTAATCGCAAATTCGTTGTGAGAACACAAAAGAACTTTGCAAACATCAAAATTATCGCTTTCTACGTCATCCTTAAAATTGGCAGGAGCATCGTACCAAAAAACAATCTTCCTCCCGCCGCCGTTTTCTGCTTGGAAGATCTTAACTATCTCTCTCTTTGCTTCCTGATAATCTATATTAGCCATTCACACACCTCTGAAAATCGGTTCGTTTTATTTAATCGGGACAAGCAAATCCTTCTTTACCTTTACTCCGCTATCCGTTACCAACTCTATCCCCTGAAATTTAGCATAATTGACTTTTACGCCGTCATCAAGATCAATTTTGATATATTTATTTGCCATATTATCAAGTACTTGACCGTATTCAATGGCCTCGTTATAGGCACTCGCAAGTCTTGAGCGCTCTTTTCAAGACGAACAACTTCTTTTCCCGTCGCATTCACCGTAGCGGCAGTAATTTCTTCAAGCTCGTTTTTTAACCTCGTCGATTCAGGCAAAAAATACTTTGCATTGATGCGCGCGAGCGTATCCTCGCTATATCTATGCATATAAATCAAGCATTTAAAGCCACTGTATTTGCCGCTTGAAAACATCCAATAAATAGGGCGTTTTTGATAAATCTTGAGATGATCCGCATAGAAATCATCACAGATATATCTGTTCAAAGTTTCTTCAGACGATTCATTCTTCTTTTTCCCGAGAGCTTCCGCAATAAAATCTATATTTTGCCTGTATGTATCCTCGCCGTAAACCAACTTTATAAGTCTTATCAGCCGTTCAGTCATACCATCCTGCATTCCGAGCTTAGAGTAAATCGGAACTATACCGTCAACATCGGGTTGATAGGTAATATATTTTGTGCTGTCCCACTCTCCTCCGGCATAAGCGAGGCCATCGACATCGAGAGAATATCTGCCGAACTCAATGCCGATCAGATAAGAAATAAGCGATTTAATCTCGCGTTCCAAGTCAGCGAGGCGGACAGTAACGTCTTTATCTTCCACCTCAGGTGTAAGCTCGTCCTGCAAACCGTATATATCGATAAAAATCCGATTCAGTTCCTCTTCATTCGCTTTTAATCTGTCAAAGCGCTCTCTACACTCTGCTTCCCATTCTCTGTATTTATCCGATATTAAACGTCCCATTATGAACTCCTTATTTAATATTATTGAGAATTGTTATTACTGTAGGCAAGACAGCAATCATTACATCCGTGCCCTTCTCTGCAATCCACTTCAATGCATCCTTGATCTTTTCTCGAATACTTTTCTTATTCCCCCTTTTGTTTTCAAGGAGTTTTTGAATTTCAGCCATCTGAGCTTTAATCTCTGAAATCTCTTCTTCACTTACCGATTCGCAATCTTCTAAATCCTTCAAACAATTTTCGATGGAAAGATTTAAATTCACATCTGTAGTTTGAACTTGATTATTATTCTGCGTTTGGGTGACATTAATATTTGTAGTTTTTACAGCGGCAGAAGTTTTGGGCTTTTTTTCAGTACCCAATGAAGTTAAATAGATTTCTAACCTTCCTATTACACCCTGTAAAATAGCATGCGACTGATCTTCTTTTAGAGAAAACGGATCTTCTGGCTTTGCAAAATCCAAAACTGTTTTATCAAATTTAATAATGCCAGAATACTTTGACACAAGTTCAACAACCACTTCTTTTCTTCTTTTAGCCGGAGTATTCTTCGCTCTTTTTATATCATCACGGACATGACAGATATGATCATAATTTGGAATCCTAGCAATAATTCCATCAATTGTAGCCAACATGACATCAGCGCATCGATCAAGCTCCTCATCATTATAAATGTATACGTCATGGCCTAGTTTCATGGATTCATATAATTGGCTTATTCTTGCTGAAGAAAATGATAAGCCGATAGGCTTGTATTCAATTATAGCTGACTGAATACGTGAATTCAAATTTGTAAGACAATTATAGTATTCTTCACCAATTAGTTGCTTATTATTTCTTATTCCTACAACCGCTTTCCGAAATTCAATCAGTTGCTCTATCTGTTTCTCTGTCATTTTTACACCTTTAAATCAACGGATGTTTTTTGAAATCCCACGACGTTTCAAAACTGTCCCAATCTTTCTTTGAAATTGATATATTAGTGTTAACCAACTCTTCTACTTCAGTTTTTATTTCATCTCGTAGCACTAACGGCAAATTCATAATGTCATGAATTTGAAAATTTAATGTAGGATTAGATATTTTCAACAAAGATTTTACAACATGGCTACACAGAAAAGCTAAAATATATTCTTTATTACGACTAACAAATCCTACTGGACCAGCGTCTCCAAACAAACTACCTTCTTTAGCAATTCTAAATGCTATCTCAGCGGAAGTAATTCTTCCCCATGTTAATCCCTCTTGAAAATAGTACTTCTTTTCCCTTAAGCGATAATTTTTAACTTTCGCCTTTATTTCCGCCCCGTCATTTTCCAAATTAACTATTTTGCTGTTATTACCGTACCATTTTCTGAAATCCCCGCCGCTATTTAATGGAAACCACTTATATGTTCCCATATCCAAATAGGAACGACAATAAAAAGCTATTCTTAAATTTGATACTTCATACCACAAGTGTATAAAAGAGTCATCCCCCGTCATAATTCCAGACTTACAGTTCACAAAGGTAGATAATGTCGGATTTATATAGATTTGGTATAAAGTGTTTGAAGCCCAGTATGCAATTGGACTGCCGGGAATTTTAGAAAAATTGCTTGCATTTGCGACATATTTCACTTGTTGCATTATGTACCTCCCGAGTGTTTTTTTAGGAGGTACACACAAACTCCTTTTATATCAGCGGGTGTTTTTTGAAATCCCACGAGGTTTCAAAGCTATCCCAATCAACCTTAGCTATTTCAATATTGCTTGATGTCAGTTCATCCGTTCGTTTTTGTTCTTCAACGTCAATAATTATTGGAACTCTACTGAGAGGGCCTTCATGATAATCCAATGTCGGAGATAACACCAATAACAAAGACTTAGTAACTTTACTATTTAATACTCCTATAATATATTTTAGTGCCAATCTATCTTTCGCAAAACACATGCTACCTTTTGTCTCAAATATAAAACCTTTAGGCGTATATCTCATAGAAAAGTCCGCACTGGATAATGTAGACCATGTAGCGCCTTCCATAAAATAATACTGTCTATTTTGTGGACGAGATCTAAGATTGCCATTTGCATCTACAAAATTACTAATTTCTTTTCCGTTATCCTTCCAATTTACCACATATTCATTGTTTCCATACCATTTCCGAAAGGCTCCGCCTTTATTACACGGAAACCACTTTTTTCCACTTGCAAACGCGTTGATCCCATCAGTAGCATTAAAACAAGCGTTTTCAATATCTACTTCAAACCAAAGACGCAAAAATTTATTATTATCACCTGTTGCTAAGCCTTGTCTTGGTGCCGCAATTTCTCCCAATTTTGCGCCCGAAAAAGCCTCTACCAATTTGTCACTTATCCAATAAGCAAACGGATAGCCGGGAATTTTAATAAACTTTATAGCATTAGCTATGAAGAGTACCCCCCCCCCCCCCCCCCCCCACAACAAACCCAACCGTTTGATAAGTTATTAACAAAATAGTTTTCCTTATCTTTGCTATCGACAAGCCTAAAATACACTCCGTTCCCAGCGATTGCAGCATTACGAATAACAAACGACGTCGTTTGAACGGTAGCATCAAACGCACCCAAGCCGAGATGCACCATATTCACTATGCTTTCGGAAAGAATGATCTTCTTCCTCATTTCCTCGTAACTGACAAGGAACATCCAAGAATCGGGATTGACCATCGCTCTGAAACCGTTGGGTTTGACGTAAGGCACTTCCATAAACATGGCAAACATATCCGATTTACTTCTCGGATATTTCGCAATCAAATATTCCTTCGGTGCCACTTCCATTTTCGATATACCGAGATAAGGCGGATTTGTGATCATTACGTCATATTTATCCGCCATAATCTTATATTGTCTCAAAAGCTTGGGCAACAACGCCACGCATTTATTGATAAATTCCGCATTAAAAATTGTAGGAACAACATCGTTTTTAAGTTTCTCGATTGCCGTTTCTACTGCTGCTATGTCAATTTTCGGCATTTCTAAAAGAGCCCCTATTGTCTTTCCGTATCTGAACGTTTCAACAAGCGACTCTATTGCAACGATTTCAGCATTTGTAATGATGGAGAGTTCGGAAAATTCCTTTCTATAATCACACGATAAAAAATATCTTGAATCGTAAATTTCAGCTACATTTGGCATACAAAAGTATTTTTTGCTGAAAAAACGATTATTCATTTCCCTCGCTTTCATAATCAAAGAAAACGACGACAACTGAGCGGCTCTTTTGTCTATTTCCAAACCAAAGATGTTTTTAGAGAGGATTAAAGTAGGAATCTCTCGAGCGGAATAGCCCTTCTCCTCATACATCTTATATAGCAAATCAAACACGTACACAAGTATGTGTCCCGATCCGCAGCACGGCTCAATAATTTTTATATCTTCCGGGTTTACGTTTTTATACCTTATTGCATTTAACTTCTTTTCAATATCGGGCTCTTGTTTGGCATCTTCGACGTAATACTTCATCAACTCACGCAACGAAGAAGAAGGATTGCTTTCAAGCCAAAGTCTACCGATACTGTTTTCTGCCATATAACGAACAATCCAGTCAGGGGTAAACACTTGAGTGAGCGTCGGAATTAAATCTTTCGTGACGACTTTTGCATCACGGAAAGCCTGTCGATCGTCTGCGACGTAAAACTGATACAACCAGCCGATTACTTCTACGTCTTCAAGGAACACCTCTTCCCCAATAGCGATAAGTTTTGTTACAACTGTATCTCCAAGCAAAAGTGATTTTGGCAACAATAAGTCAATGTAATCATTTTTATCTTCAAAAAGCATCGGCAAAATGCCCGCTAACGCCCTGCATTGGCACAAAAGAACATAGCGGAACAATTCTTCAATTCCACCTTTTTCCTGTAACGTGGCACAAGTTTCCAAATTTAACTCGAGATCTCCTCTCACAAGCGCCAAATTTTTTAGAACTTCAGGTTCTACACTACCGTCGCGGGATGAAAGCACCCTGAATCCATGAGGAAAGAAATTGTGGACTTCCATGAAGCGCAATGCTACAAAACGGTTAAACCAAGTGTAAGCAAATTCCTCGATAACCTGCTCATATCCCTCTGATTTGACCAATTTTACAATGCTATTTCTCTTTGAATACAAATCCCTCGGATACGAGTGATCGTCGCCCTCTATAACGACAACATCTCCGATGATTTTCGCATTTTTTATATCAGTATCGCTGAAAATCCCCAACGTCTTCAAAGATACTTCGATTTGCGTCTCAAGATTTTCTTTTGCCCACACTGCATAGGCTTGTAATTGCCTTTTATCCATAAAAGCCCCCACTTAATCAAGATTTATCTCGTCACTGTCTCCGAGTTCCTTCAGCAATTTGTCTTTAATTGCCGTAAGGACTTTTTCAACGTCATCGGCCGATTTAATCTTTTTATTTGCCACCGGTACACATTCAATAATTTTAACTCTTTTGGATCGCGTGTTCGGTTTTGTTCCGTCTATAATCGCCGTTGCAATAAACTCACGGAATTTTTCAAGCTGAGAATGACTTGAAGTAATATATGCTTCTATATTCGGTGTAGACGGTTGCAAGGAAGAAAGCCAATTATCATATTTTTTGTTAAGCTCATCCGCCGCTTCTTGAATTTTGTCCTTTCGTTCCTGTGCAATATCAGTATTAAGCACTTCACGCAGTTCCTTATTGATAGAAGTTCTGTCTTCTTCCAATCTTTTCTTAGCTACGTTACATTTATCTTCAAGTATTTTCGTCTTGACTTCCCTTGCCTCAAAAACAAGTGATGCAAGTTCGGTCATTTTACCAAATGGCATTTTCATGCTCAAGATATCATTGATACGTGTAATGACGTCACTCAGCGCTGACAAATCGTTGAACATATAGTTGTTTCTATACCATTCGGCAATTTCTATTGCATCTTTATAATTCTTTTGCTGATTACTGCCCGCACGATAAAAGCTTTCAAGCTGTTCCAACTGTTCAGCTTTATCTTTCAAGCTATCCTCACGAGCAATAACCTCATTAAAAATCGTTAAAGTATCCGATGAACGCAAAATAGCATCAAAATCGCGATAAATTTCTGTCGCAACGCCAACTCCCGCATAATCGGAACCATATTTCGCTTTTAGGTCAGACAAAAACTTGCGTTTATTTTCAAAAAATGAAGTTACACCTTCTTTGAGTTTAGCCTCGTCAAGCGGAATGTTTTCATCGTATGCGTCCTGCATAATTCTCTTTACTTTATACAGGATTGCATCATCGATTTTTTCCTGAATACGTAGAATCATCGTATCCAGTCCGTTTTTACGAGCAAAATCCATTTTGAAGCTTCTATTTTTGTCATCGACAACAACTTCGTGAATGACAATTTGCAGAACATTCTTTTTCCAAAGATTAGCCACCATACCTAAAACGTCAAGTTCTCTCCAGCCGTATGGCTTTTTGGAAAAATGCTCCACCAACCCTTTTACAGTGAGCCTTCTACCCAGCGACTTATCGTTTTTAATTTTTTCAATAATTTCTTTATATGCGGGATAATTCGCTTCATCTGTTATCTCTGTCGCAAAAAAGTCCTGTCCACCATCATCCAAAACTTCCGAAATGGCTTTCTGATCGCTGTAAAAATAGGAAACCAAATCGAGCTTATAATAATCCTGCTTGACCATAGCCCTAAGAGCGTCTGTCAGCCTATCCTTTGCATCCTTCTCTTTTATATCGAGCTTCGTGCCATTCAAATAAATGGGCGCAGTGCGAAGAACCTGACGGATTATATCCTCTGCGCGCTTCAAACGCTCGGAATACTCCGCAGATTTTTTACTCATAATTTCGGTTAAAGCAACAGACATTGTAGCACTATTATTCCGTTTGAATGTTGCGATTTTATTGGCTTTAATAAGCTCGTCTATGTAGCTTCCTGCCGTCATATCCACGACAACAGCATTCGTACGCGCAGATTCGGCTGCAAAAGATGCCGGATCGTGTAAATCAGAGAAATCAGTAAAGATTTTAATCGTTATATTATCCTGACTAAACGAACCTTTCGACTCCTGATCGACAAATCTATTCAACGCAAAATCGTACCGGTTTTCATAACGAAGTTTATTGCTGTCTAATACTTTATCATAGACAATTTCAAGAATGTTTCTCTGAACCTCTCCTTCGTTATGTCCTATACTGTTAATTTGTTTGTTTACGTCCTGCTCGGCATTCGTAAGGAAATCATACTCTTCACCATTTTTTTGGATCAGTGTTTCTTCTTCCAAAATTTTCAGTGCTTCATATATCTTATCCTTCAAGGCCGCCTTATCCTCGTTGATACTCTCCACCATCATCGTCGCGAGTCTATTGATAGTAGCAGGCATCTCCTTTACGTGTTTTATCATAAATAAAACTCGTAACACACGAATAGCAAAGCTATCAAGACTTCCACGTCTTTCCGCGTTTGAAAAGACAGTTTTTATATCATAATCGATAAACTGCTCAATGGTTTGATAAAAGCTATCAAACGGAACTAAGATACCCACTTCAGATGCTGCAATCTTTTTTGCAGATTCTTGAAACGCGCTTAAAAGAGAACGCTCGTTTTGCGAGAGATGTCTGCCCTCGCTCATTCCGCTTTCTCTGATTGACTCAAAGACCTTTTGGAGAAGTTCAAACTGATATGATACAAACGGATATACTTCCTGAAATTCATTTGCATCTTTATATCCGCTCCACGTGGGTTTTTGCTCAAACAAAATAAGGTTGGATAGTTTGCTGGCATTCGCTTCATACAGCGACATCAACGGCGTGCGAGCAGATTCTTTCTTTTCCAAAATCCTCTTTTTGATGACTTCATCGGCATTTGCACCGCTGAGCAGAAGACGAGTATCAAATCTGCCCTGTATTTTAGAAAAGTCATTCTGCTTCGCTTTGGTGCTTTCAATCATCGCTTTGAGCTCCTGTTGTGACGTGACAACAACCCAAGCTTGTCCACGGCAATACTTACCTAAATCCTCTACGCAAGTTTGTAAATTCAGCATCAATTCGCCGTTTGTTCCGATAAACTGTCCAACCTCATCCATGAGGAATACGACTCGAACTTTGTTTTGACGGCAATATTCATTGACAATCTTTGCAAAGTCTTCGGTTGTATTTGTAAAGTTTTTAGTCTGATCGTCGATAAACTGTTTTGCGCTCTCTGAGGTCATTCCACGCACTTCTACAAGGGCTTTTACGATATAATCCCTGTTGAGCAAAGCTTTGGTGCGCGTTTGAATCCACGTTCTTCCAGAAAGCTCTTCAAATTTCGTAATAAATGCTTCCAATAACTTCTCGGAATCCAATGTTCTTTCCAAATCAGCTACCCATGGAGAAGAACCACAATAGCCGATGGATTCGTTAAATGCCCGAAGCATAATATCCATTATTGCTTGCGACTTGTTTTTAGAATCTGATTTTGCTTTAGAATCGATATTAAACAAAACCACCTTATTGTTAGCCTTTGCGCATTGTTTAATATCAGCGAGAACTAATTGATCCTTTATTTTTTCATCGAAATAGTCAACGGCATGCACACCGGCAACAACATCATTCTCAAGCAAATATCCCAATATCTTTAAGAAGTGTGATTTACCTGATCCAAAGAAACCAGTAATCCAAACACCCATCTTTTCAGTCGGAACAGAAATAGATTCCCTATATCTACGGAAAAAGGTACGGAATGACTTGGTTATTTCATCGGTGCATACATACTCCTCAAGTTCCTGCCACTTCTGCTCTTCGTCCTCATTGCCGATTGTGACAACGCCCTGAATACTTCTGTCTATCTCTTTTTTGAATAAATCCTTAATAATCATTTCCTATTCTCCTCTCCACCAAAGGGAATGCTCTGTAATAATTATCATCGTCAAGTCTTTCAAACAATTTCAAAGTCATCGAATTCTTTATTTCGTATCTACCCGGATACATCATAACAACCGGATTTTTTCTAAAAATGCTTTGCAGGTTATTTAGTATCGTATGACTTCTTATAATCGGATAAGCCTTGCCAACGCCAGAAATAAGAACTATCGATTGACCGTCGTCTGGAGCCTTATCCTTAAACATCTCAAGCAACTTATTGTTATTTTCTTCTACCGAAAGCAGAGGTTGAAATACTTCCGATAACAACAGAGCCTTATCGTATTCAGGCTCCATTCTTATCACATCTTCCATATACCCTTCTTCTTCTATGATCTGCATCATCATTTTATAAAGGTCAAATTCAACTATTTTCTCATTGTGCTCAATTAATTTTTTGACTTCTTTTCTGATAATGAGCTCATCTTTGGGGCTATAGTCAAAGATGTAAAATTTCAAATCATTGGCCGTTCCATATCGAGTTAAGGCATCAACACTTATCATTCTGTCTTCCAATTCGATAAGCCGCTCATTCAAACTACGCTCTTTCATGGTCATTCTCCCAACAAGGCTTTAAGATATTCCGTATCTCCCAACATCTTTAAGTGTTCTTCTACCACTGGATGTATCATCACACGGATTACTTTAATATTTCTTTTTTCTCGTTTTCCCAATCCGGAGTCAACAAGTATTGTCCTATATCCTTTCGCTAATTGGCTTATCGTGTACGTTCCCCACTTTGCGACAATCGGATCATTTTCCTTTTTCACAGCAAAGAAATGATCAAAATCATCAAGCGATATATAGCCTTTTTCTCCAATCAAGGCTTCCCGATACACCTCAAACAAGAATTCAAAAAACAATCTGTCTGACTTAGATATAGCATAAACTAATATAAATTTAGAAGTTACTAAATCCCCTTCATAGAATTGGCGCAACAAAAAGCTATCAAGCGAAAGTAATCTCTCATAAATAATATTAATTATTTCTCTCCGTCGTTCCGGAGAGTCTATCTCAATATAATTATTGTTGTAACATTCTTTGTAAACCTCCGCTCTATCCATATTGTCCAACATCAATTTAGCAATTTTTTTTGCTATCAAATACTTATATGGAGTCTTCTTTAAGCTTGAGGAATATTCTTTTTTATTCAAGTTCTCTACCTCTTTACGCAATGTGTAAATATATTATACAATACATACATTAATTAGTCAACAGAAAGTGTTCCGTTTGATATGCAAAATTAGAAAAAGTAAAATTGAGACTTTCATTAATATGCAGCGTGACGGTCTGCTCATATCCACCACGCATGCCAAATAATTACTGGTAGTATTTTGCTAAATTATTCACCTCTTTCCTCCTATTCGACATGTCAGAATGACTTATTCTCGTTGCAGTCATTCCATCTATAAGAAAATTTTAAAATAGTCGTTAGGAAAATTTGACTTTAATAAAACAATAAAAATGCAAATTCCAAAAAATTGTTTATTAAGACGAAGAAAACTAGATAATTTCAATTTTTCGCGAGGATGGCGTAACTCTAAACAATTTATCTTTTAAATTGTTTTATCATGAATTATTTTACCCAAGTAATTTCACCCTTCTCACACTCATCAAAAACTAAATTGAAACACGGGTTCAAAAAAAGTGTCCATAAAAATATGTGACAATTTTGCACGATTATACCCTTTCGGGACTATTTTTAAGTGTTTTGCGTGCATTATACCTGAACGGGTATATTTATTCTTTATCGTCATCCAAGATTTTATCTTCTTCTAATTTTAACGATTTTAGCCATTCTTCTTTTTGGATTTTAATTACTTCGTAGTTTATACTTCCACGCGGACAGCACGACAATAGAAAGTTAAAATCCTTTAGCTTGTTGCGAATTTTGTCGTTGGGGTCGCATGCTTCAATCTTCGGCTTACGATAAGCGTTATATAAGATTATAAAACTTTTCCAACTATACGCCATCAAGTTTTGTTTTGCGGCACGTTTGCAATACCTACGCCAACATAATCTTATAGAAGATTGATGTTTTACCATTTGAAACTCCTCCCACTTAAAATCGGGAATCAGATATCCGTCCCCTGCTTTCGCCCTTTCGGGAAATAGTAAGGAAGCGATTTCTTCTTCGCTCATATCATTTAGCACGTAACCTTCAATTCGTAACGCCTTTATTCTTTTTAGAACAGTCCATACAATCGTGCGAGAACAACTGCAAAGGGTAGCGATTTGGCTGTTATTGTTGCCTTTTTGGTAATATTCAATGATTAATTTGTATTTTGACATAATTTTCTCCTATTTTATCGCCCTTTTTTACCCATAGCGGTAGATACAGAAAAGTGTTCAATTTGAGGAACCACCCCGTTTTTTTAACCGATTTTTGACTTTGCAAGAGATCTTTAAGAGAAAAAAAGTAGTCACTCTTCGAAAAGAATGACTACTAAAACTTAATTTTTTAATTAAAAATTGAATTTTTACCGCTTTTTGGCGCTAAATCTTAGCCCCTCGGATTACGGATATTAGCCTGCGCCGCCGCAAGAATGGCAATAGGCACTCTGAAAGGCGAGCAGGAAACGTACGCCAACCCGATGTTGTGGCAGAACTCAACCGAGCTGGGGTCGCCGCCGTGTTCGCCGCAGATACCGAGCTTGATGTCGGGACGGGTTTTTCTTCCGCCCTCCACCGCCATTTCTACGAGCTTGCCTACGCCCGACCTGTCGAGTCTGGCAAACGGGTCGCTTTCAAAAATCTTCTTTTCGTAATAGTAGGGCAGGAACTTGCCGGCGTCGTCGCGCGAGAAACCGAAAGTCATCTGCGTAAGATCGTTTGTGCCGAAGCTGAAAAACTGAGCCGCTTTTGCGATTTCCGAAGCCGTGATTGCCGCGCGGGGAACCTCTATCATAGTGCCCACGAGATAATTTATTTTTTCGCCGCGCTCCTCCATGACCTTCTTTGCCGTTGCATCCACGACATTTTTGACAAATTCTAGCTCTTTAAGCTCTCCTACAAGAGGAATCATGATTTCGGGCACGATATCGTAGCCTTTGCTCTTTTTGACGTTGAGCGCCGCCTCTATTACGGCTCTGGTCTGCATTTCTGCAATCTCAGGATACGTCACGGAAAGACGGCAGCCGCGGTGGCCGAGCATGGGATTGAACTCGTGCAGACCGATAACGGTGGCTTTAAGCTCCGAAAAACCAAGTCCCATCTGTTGGGCGAGCTCTTTTATTTCCTCGTCCTTGTGGGGGAGAAATTCATGCAGAGGCGGGTCGAGGAAGCGTATGGTGACGGGTCTGCCCTCCATCGCCTCGTAAATGCCTTCAAAGTCCTTTCTCTGCATGGGCAGCAGTTTTGCAAGCGCTTTTCTGCGCTCCTGCTCCGTTTTGGACACAATCATTTCGCGCATGGGCATGATTCTGTCGCTGTCGAAGAACATATGCTCCGTGCGGCAGAGACCTATGCCTTCCGCACCGAAACGCACGGCGTTGGCTGCGTCTTTGGGAGTGTCGGCGTTGGTTCTTACCTTCATGACGCGGTACTTGTTTGCCCAGCTCATGATTGTGCCGAAATTGCCGGTCACGGACGCCTCCATTGTAGGAATAGCCTCTCCGTAAACATTGCCCGTGCTTCCGTCAAGCGAAATCACGTCGCCCTCGTTGTATTTTTTTCCGTTTATATGGAAGAAATCGTTGCCCGCTTCGATAATCAGCTCTTTGCAGCCCGCAACGCAGCAGGTACCCATGCCGCGCGCAACTACCGCGGCGTGGGAGGTCATGCCGCCGCACGCGGTAAGAACGCCCTGCGAAACAGCCATGCCCTCGATGTCCTCGGGAGAGGTTTCCTGTCTTACCAGCACTACCTTTTCACCCTTTGCAGCCGCCGCAATGGCTTTTTCCGCCGTGGTGTAAACCTTTCCGCAGGCAGCACCCGGACTTGCGGCAAGCGCGGTGGCAATCGGCTTGGCCTTTTTGAGAGCATCGGGGTCGAACTGAGGGTGCAGCAGAGCGTCAAGCTGCTTGGGCTCGATTCTCAATACGGCTTCCTTTTCGTCTATTCTGCCCTCTTCCACCATATCAATGGCTATTTTGAGCGCGGCGACGGCGGTACGCTTGCCGTTGCGCGTTTGGAGCATATAAAGCTTGCCTCTTTCGATTGTGAACTCCATGTCCTGCATATCCCTGTAATGGTCTTCGAGGATTTTGCAGATGCCGACAAACTGTTCGTAAACCGCCTTGTTCTGCTTTTCGAGCTGAGCTATGGATTGAGGAGTACGGATTCCCGCCACGACGTCCTCGCCCTGCGCGTTCATCAGATACTCGCCGAACAGCTGCTTTTCGCCCGTTGCGGGATTGCGCGTAAAGGCAACGCCCGTTCCCGAGTCCTCGCCCATGTTGCCGAAAACCATCGACTGCACGTTGACCGCTGTTCCCCAATCGGAGGGAATGTCGTTCATCCTTCTGTAATAAATTGCTCTCGGGTTGTCCCAGCTGCGGAACACCGCAAGAACCGCCTGTATGAGCTGCTCCTTGGGGTCTTGGGGAAATTCCTCTCCTTTGAGTTTTTTGTAGGTCTGCTTAAATTCGACTACGAGTTTTTTGAGGTCGTTTGCGTCAAGCTCGGTGTCAAGCGTCACGCCCTTGGCCTGCTTTGCCTTTTCCAAAAGCTTTTCGTAATTGTCCTTGGAAATTTCCATAACGACGTCGGAAAACATCTGTATAAAACGTCTGTAACTGTCGTAAGCAAAACGGGGATTGCTCGTAAGCGTTGCCAGCCCCTCTACCGTTTCGTCGTTGAGTCCGAGATTGAGTATAGTGTCCATCATGCCCGGCATGGACGCTCTCGCGCCGCTGCGCACAGACACGAGCAAGGGATTTTTGACGTCGCCCAGCTTTTTGCCCAGCTTCTTTTCCGTCTTTTCAAGCGCTTGGAAAATCTGCTCTCTGACTTCCTCGGAAAGCGTTTTTCCGTCCTCGTAATACTTGTTGCACGCCTCCGTCGTGACGGTAAAGCCGTCGGGTACGGGAAGACCGAGATTCATCATCTCGGCAAGGTTGGCTCCTTTGCCGCCCAAAAGCTCGCGCATTTTGCCGTTTCCTTCGTTGAACAGGTAAACGTACTTTGTCATATATCTTCCTCCATATAGTAATTGCATAAAAAACGCGGTCTTTGGCATCAAGACCGCTTTACATTTTAACAAATATTTTCGCCTTTAACAACAGATTGAGTGACTTTTTTGGGTTTTAATAAAAAATTTTACATTTTCAACAACATTTGCAGGCTGTTAAGTTTTTTAATTACGCTCGCGACATACGCGTCCAAAGCTTTTAGACAATCATTCTCGAATGCGTTGAATCTCAGAGCGGAAAGTCTCTCAAAGGGCTGCAAATCTACCGTGCGCAGACAATTGAAAACTCTCGCGTCAAGCTCGCGGGAGGAACAGTCGTGTTTGCACAGCGGGCATACGGCGCCTCCTATATCCAGATTAAGATACATTCTGTCAAAGGTGCGGCTGCCGCACATGCTGCATTTGTCGAAGGAAAGACCGAACCCCGCCGTCTTCATGCTTTCAAGCAGGAATTTTATCAGAATTGTCTTGGAAGCCGCGTTTTTTTCCTCCAACGCTTTGAGCGTCTTCAACGCAAGCAACAAAAGCTGCGGCTCCGACTGATTTTCCTGTCCCGTATTGGCAAGCTGCTCGACGACGCAGCCCGCGCAGCAATATGTAACAACGTCGCCGCGCAAAGAAAAAAAGCTTTCGATTTCCGTACAGTTGGTCACGGCGTAGCGTCCGTCTTTGACCGAAAGCATGAATTCCCCGAAACAAAACGGCTCCGCCGCGAATTTCAGCTTGGCGCCGGGCTTTTTTACGCCGCGTATGCTTGCCGTAATTTTGCCGTATTCGCCGCAGTAGAGCAGCAACAGCTTGTCGTTTTCCTTAAAATCCGCCGCTCTCAACACAAGAGCTTTAATTTTCTCTATCATCGGTGCTCAATTTTCTGTACAAAGAATAATAAGACGGGTTTCCCGTTTTTACGAACATCTCCCACAAAAGCTCCTTTTCACGCATAAAACAAGCCTCCGTTTTTAGTTTGAGTTGCGTGCAAATTAAATATACGAAAACGGCGACGTATATTAAAAAATTTTTGGGGCACACCCTTTCAAACGGAGCTTTTGTCGTAACCTATTTCATTGAGCATATACGGATTGTCCCGCCAATTAGGCTTGACCTTTATCCACAGCTCCAAAAAAACCCTGTCCCCCAAAAGCTTTTCCATGCTTGCGCGCGCATGGGTGGCTATGCTTTTGAGCATGGCGCCGTTTTTGCCCAAAATAATCGGTTTGTGGGACTGCTTTTCCACAATTATGTTTTGGTCTATGAACCAAACGCGCTTCTGTTCGTCAAACTCCATTTTGTTGAGCACAATGCCCACGCCGTGCGGCACCTCGCTTTCGCAGCAAAGCAGAATTTTTTCCCGCAGTGTCTCGCACACGAGAAAACGCAGAGGTCTGTCCGTCACCTCGTCCTCGGCAAAATACATGATTTCGTCGCCGAGATATTTTTTCAGACCGTTTCTCAACTCGGCCACGCCTCTGTTCTTTTTTGCGCTCACCGCAAAGACTTCCCTGATTTTGGGAAAAGAGTTGAGTTTTTCAAGCTCGGGAAAAAGCTTTTCCGGCTGCGTGATGTCGGTTTTGGTGACGGCAACCACCAGCGGCGCGTCAAGGGCGGAATATTTTTCCGCCAAAGCCAGCTCGCTTTCGTCTATTCCGTCGTGACCGTCCAGCACAAGCAAAACGCAATCAACGTCCACAGTCGCCGCCTCTATGTTTTTTACCATGTAGTCGCCAAGTCTGTTGGACGGTCTGAGCGCGCCCGGAGTATCCACGAAAATCATCTGACAGTCGCTCTCCGTGTATATACCCGTAATATTGTCGCGCGTGGTCTGCGGCTTAGGACTGACTATAGATATTTTCTGCCCGACAAGGCTGTTTAACAGCGTGGATTTGCCGGCGTTTGCCTTGCCCACGATTGCAATGTAACCGCTTTTCATCTCAACTCCTTTTCAAATCGAGCGCGTCAAGGAAATTTTCCTGAATTGCGAACATTTCCCTTTCGTCCTCGCCGCCGTCATGGTCGTAGCCCAGCAGATGCAAAAGACCGTGAAGCGCAAGAAACGCCTTTTCTCTTTTGACGCTGTGGCCGTACTCCTTTGCCTGCCGTCGCGCAATGCTGCGGCAGATATATATTTCTCCCAAATCCACAAGCCCCGTAACGACGTCGAAATATTCCTTTCTGTCCAAATCGACCTTTTCTCCCGCCTTTATGTAGTCGAGATACTGAAAACTCAAAACATCGGTAGGCTTGTCCGCGCCTCGCGTTTCCTTGTTGAGCGCGCGCATTTTTTCCTCGTCGAGAAAAGAGAGCGAAAGCGAAAGCCGCTCCGGCTGACGCAGATTTTCAACCGCGTAGTCAAGTACCCTTGACAACAGCCTTTTTTCGCCGATACGCGCTCCCGAAAAATAAATTTTCATTTTTCGCCCTCCGGTGCGGACAGCTTGACGTCGGGATACTTCACCCGCTCGTGCCTTATGCCGACGTAGGTCGTCACTATGGTCTGCTTTACTATGTTGATTTCGTTCATCGTCAGGTCGCAGTTGTCGAATTGCCCCAAATCCAGCCTTTCTTTGACTATGTTGTCTACAAGACGCTCCGCCGCCAAGGCGTCGTTTACGTTAAGCGACCTCAAAGCCGCCTCGCTTGCGTCCACTATCATCAGCATTCCGTTGATTTTGCTTGTCGGGGTGGGACCGTCGTATGAATAATTTTTAAGGTCAAGCTCGCCTTCCGTAATTTTTTTCGCTTTGTAATAAAAGAATTTCATGGGAAACGAGCCGTGATGCTCCGTTATCGCGCTTTCAAGCTCCTTGGGCAAGCCGTATTCCCTTGCAAGCATAACTCCGTACATTATGTGCTTTTTCAGCAAGGAAACGCTCAGCTCGGGTGCAATTTCGTCGTGCGGGTTGTGACCGTCCGTCTGATTTTCCACGTAATAATTGGGGTTTTTCAGCTTGCCTATGTCGTGGAAATATGCCGCCGCACGCGCAAGAAAGGTATCCTCTCCGATTGCCATTGCGCACGCCTCGACATAGTTTGCAACCGTAAGGCTGTGGTTGAAGGTGCCGGGCGCCTCGTTGAAAAGCCGCTTGATTAGCGGATTGTTGGTGCTTGTAAGCTCCGCAAGCCTGAAATCGGTAGTCAGATTGAACAGCCTTTCCAAGGCGGGCACGAGCAGAAACATGAGCATAACGTCTAAAAGTCCGCTGCCCGCGGCGTAAGCGGCTCCCAAGCCGATTTTGAGAGGCGAATATCCGGGAATGTAAAACAACAGATATGAAAGCCCGACCGTAGCCGCAGCGACAACGGAAATGCTGATGCCCACAAAAACGTAATGTATCCGCTTTATGTGCCTGCCGGACGCGAAAACCGCCAAAATAATCGTTACAATTGCTTCGAAAAACGCTCCGTAAAGCTCCGCTCCGGTCAAGTCGGAAAAAATAAGATTGGACACGAAATATATGATGACCGTGAACAAAGACGTGAACAACGCTACTCTGTGCCCCAGAAGCAAAGTCAAAACCAACGCGCATAAGGCGTACGGAGAGAGAAATACGTTGACCTTGGAAATAAAAATCGAAATCAGAAAACAGACGAATGTAACGCATATAACCGCAAGCAACTTGCGTCTGCTCTTTAAAATTTCTATATCCGCAAAATAAAAGTACAGAAAAATCGCGCCGAGAAATACCGCAAGCACGATAAAATATCCCAGCTTGACGAAAAATTCCTCATCGGATTTTCTTACGAAAAGCAGCAGGCAGCACGCCGTAAGCAGCGCGTAAAAAACGACATACGCCGCCATACAGAATATCGCCTGATTTTTTGTCAGCCTGTTCTTCAAAAATCAAACTCCTTGCCTTTTTTCGGCTCTTTCGTATGCCTTGACTATCTCCTGCACCAATGGATGACGCACGACGTCCTTTTCGGACAAAAATCTGATTGCTATGTCCTTTACGTCTTTAAGAACCGTCACTGCATTTTTAAGCCCGCTCTTTTTGCCTTCGGGCAGGTCAATCTGAGTCAGGTCGCCGGTAACAACCATTATACTGTTTTCTCCAAGTCTTGTCAAAAACATTTTCATCTGCTCGCGCGTGGTGTTCTGCGCCTCGTCGAGAATGATAAAAGCGTTGTTGAGCGTCCTGCCCCGCATATAGGCCAGCGGCGCAACCTCTATGACTCCCTTTTCCATAAGCTTCTGATAGCTGTCAAGCCCCAACATCTCCTGCAATCCGTCGTACAGGGGACGCAGATAGGGATTTACCTTTTCCTGAAGGTCGCCTGGCAGAAAGCCGAGTTTTTCTCCCGCCTCGACGGCGGGACGCGTAAGTATGATTTTATCCACCTTTTTTTCTTTGAGCGCCGACACGGCAAGCGCCACGGCAAGATAGGTTTTGCCCGTACCCGCAGGTCCGACGCCGATTGTCACGGTGTTTTTTTTAATCGCGTCCACATATTTTTTCTGTCCTACGGTCTTGCTTTTTATCAGCTTGCCGCGAAAGGTAACCGCCACTACGTCGTTCAAAAGCTGGTCGATTTCGTCAAGACGACCGTCGAGAGCGCAGTCGCAGATGTAGCTCACCCTGCCTATATCCGCTTCCTCGCCCTTGCCGATGTAGTTGAGCAATTTTTTCGTCACCTCGAGAGCGGCGTCCACGTTTTCCTCTTCGCCCGAAAAACAGAATTCTCCCTTGTTGTTCACCACCTCGACGTCGAGCTTGTCCTTTATCATGTTGATGTTTTCGTCGCACGAGCCGAACAGCTTTATCAAAGCGTCAACCGAGCCCGCGTTAATTTTCGCCGTCTTTTTTGCCAAACTCTTTATCTCCTTCGTTTAAACCTATTATGTTCACGTCGCCGTATATTATTGCCCTTACGACCGTTTTGTTGTCACGCTTAAACGTAACGTATTCGACTCTGTCGTATTGCTTGAAAGGCGCGTTTTTTAGCGCATTGCTCAACGCTTCCTCCCTCAATGCCGGCAGACTTTCTTCTAAGGACGCGGAAACAGCCCTCTCCTTCAACTCCGACACCCGTCGCCTGACCACCCTGATACCAAGCGGGAAAAGCCTGAAAACTTCGTCCTCGAATTTGCTGAACTCGTATTTTTTCTTTTCCTTGGGAATCGAATCGTAGCCCCACAAGCCTATATACGTCGTATAATAAAAATCTCCCGTTTCCTCAAGCACGGTTTTGGTTTCGGAAAAAACCGCCTCGCCCGTGCACTCGACCGTCGCCCACGCCTCGCCCATCGCCCTCACGGGAGCGGTGGTTCCGTCGTTGTAGGTGCGCACGCCGCTGATTATTACCTGTCCCTTGCTTATCCTGTCCCCCACGTTTACCGCGGGCGTACCGGAAACGGTGAGCAGCCTTGTGAGTACTCCGTCGTACTCCGAAACCAAATCCACGGGTTGATTCAAATCCACGACGGGAGGCGCGGATTCCCTTTCTATGACCGTGACGTAAAGGCGGCAGCCCTCGACGTCAAGCAGACAATACATACTGCTTTCTATGCGCGAGGAAAGGAAATTTTCCGTTTCGTCTATGTTTATCCGCGACAGCGGACAGCCCTTTTTTATGCCCTTTTCTTCGAGCACGGCAAGCACCGCCGCCGCGTCCGCGTCTCCGTTCACCTCTATGTCCCACACGAAACGGCTTGCGACGAACAGACCGCAGAAAGCCGCGAACACAAGCGTCGCTAGCACGAAGCGCGTTTTGATTTTTTCCAAAAATCCCAAAAAGCCGCCGCTTTTTATCAATTTTATATTATAGCACCTATTTTTCAATAAAGCAATCAACTTTTTGCGTTCCTTGAAGGGGACGGTCACAAAGTATTGTTTTTTGTTGATTTTTTTTACCTCGTACAGACAAATACCGTTTCCGCAGAGAAAATTAAGGTTTTTTTCGGTATTCAGCCCCTCCACAAGATATGTAGCGTAAGAGCTCTTTTCAGCCATTTGAAACCCCCTTGATTTTTCCCGTTACGACGGTGAAATTTTTTGTAAGCTGTTTTATTGATATCTCTTCACCGATTATTTCGAGGCGCTCGGTTTTTCCCAACCTGAAAATAATTTTTTCGGAGGAAAAGCTCACGAGTCCCCTGTGTCCCTCGACGACTACGGTATGCCCCCCGTAAACGGAGTATTTGAAGGAATTGACCAACGCCGCCAATTCCAAATCGAGAATCTTAGCCACCTCTGAGTCGAATTTTCTCACCTGCTCTCCTTTTCGCGCCATACGGCGCTTTCGTTCTATTATATGAAAGCGGAGAGCGTTTTTTAACTTGCGGAACAAACAAAAAGCGGTCCCTTAAGGACCGCCGAGCTTTGCTGCTCAATCGCTTTCCGTATTAAATTCTTCAAGAAGCTTCTTGATTTCGTCGAGAAGCTGCTCGTCGTCGTTGGAAACGGGCGTTTGCTGCGCCTTGACCTCCTCGATTTGTTTAAGAATTTCCGCATCCTCGTCGGGCTTTGCCGAAACCACCGACTGTGCGCTCTGTGCTTCGGACAAGCCGTTGTCTTCAACCTCTGCGGGAGCGGCATTTGTTTCAACTTCGTTTTGCACGTTTTCGTTTTGCACGTCGGGAGCCGTCTCCTCCGTTTTTTCGTTCGTTTCAGGCGCTGCGGCGTGAGTCGCGGGCTTGGGAAGCTTGATTACGTCCACAAGACCTATGTCAAGCACCTCGTCCACAAAGGCAAGGCTTTCGTCGTCCACATTGTCCAACGCCACTATTTTAACGCCCAGCTTGTGCAGTCTGCTGTAAAGAGGCACCATGTCCGCGCGCGCGGCGACGATGCATACCGCGTCGATATTGCCGTTTGAAAGCACCTCGTCCATGACGTCGATTAAAATACGGTTGTCGAAAACTTTGGAGCCGCGTTTTTTCACTCTCATTACCGGCGCCATATCAAAACCGAATTTGTTTATATCGTTGATGATTTCCTTATGTTTTCTGTCGGACACGCCGTAAATTTTTCCGTACACGACGTTCCCCATCTCGTTGAGCTGGAAAAGCGTGTTGTCAAAATGACTGTACTCCAAACCGCAGTTGTCGGCGTCCGCAAACAGCGCGATATTCAATTCTTTAAGCATTATGCACCTCCGAATAAGCGTATTATACTACATTTTTCCGCCTTTGTCCATAGTTCGCAGGAAATAAAAAAGATATTGTTGGGCAAAGCCCGACAAATCGCCGAAGGTATCCACGAAAAAGGTCGAAATCTCAGAGTCCTTCAAGCCCGTCTCGAAATAACGGTGGTAAACCTTTTTCACCCAGGTGTCCACGGGGAACACGTCGAAACGATTAAGTCCGAAAAGCATTATGCAGTCGGCTACTTTTGCTCCTACGCCTTTCAAATCAAGCAGCGCTTTGCGCGCTTTGACAGAGTCGAGTTCTTTGAGCCTGTCCAATTCAAAGCCTTCCTTCAAAGCATTTGCCGTTTCGTAAATATAAGGCGCGCGGTACCCCGCCCCGAGACGGAAATAGAAATCGGGAGAGCTCACTTCCGCCAATTTTTTCACCGACGGAAAAGCGTAGCCGAAAGGCGTTTTTTCTCCGAGCGCCTCGCAAATCCTGCCGATGATGAGCTGTATGCGCTTTATGTTGTTGTTGGCGGAAATGATGAAGGAAAAAATCATTTCTTCGAGATTTTGCCTGAGTATTCTTATACCTCTGCCGAATTCGACAGCGCGCTTCATCACGTCGTAAGAGGAGGACAGCTTTTCGCAAATCACGCCGTAATCCCTGTCCAAATCGAAAAAATCGTAGAAATAATCGGGAGAGTCCGTCGATATGAAGTATCCGTCGTTTGTCTTTTTTATTTCGGCGTACTTGTCGAGAGAAAAGACGCGATAATTCCCCTCGCCGTCCCTGTCGAACCTGAAAATCTGCCCGCACTCCAATATATCCCGCGGGTTGAAGCAATCGGCCTGCAACACGGTTATTCCGTTTTCCGTCTTTTGCGCTTTCATCTTTTTCTCCTAAAAAACAAGGAGCGGTTTAAGCCGCCCCTTAATGTCTCTGTTTTCTCAGTCGTTGGGATAAACGCTGACCTGTTTCATTTCTTTGCCCTTGCGTTCAAATTTGACTACGCCGTCAATCAATGCAAACAAGGTGTCGTCCTTGCCCAAGCCTACGTTGTTGCCGGGATGAATCCTTGTGCCGCGCTGACGCACGAGTATATTGCCAGCAAGCACAGCCTGACCGTCCGCTCTTTTGGCGCCCAATCTTTTGCTTTCGCTGTCTCTGCCGTTTTTTGAACTGCCCATTCCCTTTTTGTGGGCGAACAATTGAATGTTGATAAACATCAGTTGACCTCCAAATCGATAAAGTCCGAATACGCCTCTCTCAAATCCGAAACTCCGCACAGCATAGTGTCCAGAATAACGTCGGCGTCGTGTCTCATGCGCTCGTCAAGCTCGGGAACGGAAAATTCCAAACGTCCGTCGCCGTCGTCTCTGACAAAATCCACGTTGACGCGGGCGACCGCAAGCAGTCCGAGCAGCGCCGTCTGCACTATGCTGGACAAAGCGGCGCAAACTATGTCCTCGCCTTCGACTCCGTAACCCGTGTGACCGTCGCACACCACTCTGACGACGGAGCCGTTCTTTTTTGTGACTTTTATTTCGGTCATCTCAGCCGACCGTGATGCTGTTTACTTTAAGCGTGGTAAAAGGCTGTCTGTGACCTTGCTTTTTGCGGATATTCTTCTTGGCTTTGTAAGTGAATATCGTAAGCTTCCTGCCTTTTCCGTGCTCCACAACTTCCGTCTCGACCTTGACCTTGGCGGCGTCCGCGCCGATAAGCGTCTGTTTGTCGTCGGCGTACATAAGCGCGTTAAAGCTCACCTTTTCGCCCACCTCTGCGGAAACCTTTTCCACCGTGAGTCTCATGTCCTTTTCGACACGGTATTGCTTTCCGCCCGTAAGGATAATTGCGTACATGGTTTTACCTCCTCTGTCCAGTCTCGCTAAGCAATCGGGCGGCAAAAATGCGCTTGAAAAAAACCCGTCTTAAGCGGCTCCCGAATACTTTATCACAAGGCGGACGGCTTGTCAAATATTTTGCCGCTTTTTTCCGTATGTTTTTGAATTTGATGCAAATACTAAAAACAAAAACCGTAAAAAGGAGAATTATTATGTCCGAAAAAGATATTCACGGCAACAATTACAACGCGCACCCCGAAACGGCGCGCAACAAATGGTTCAATTACAGCGACGCTTACATCGACAAGGACGGGGAAAACCAGCCCGTGGCAGACTACCAGGAACAGTTTGCGCAGTCCGTAAACAACGCCCGCGACGTGTCCGACTCAAAGGACGGCATGAGACACGAAAACAACAAGGGCACGTTTCAGGCTCTTCCCGAAACCGAACAGTACGGCGACACGGTTACGCCCGTGTTTCTCAACAAAGAGGTGCTCGCGTCGAGCAAATTGAGTCAGGACCTTGACGAGGCTTACGAAACGCCTTCGGAAAAGGCGCCCGACAACGGCTCGGTGAAGGAGTTTTACAACTCCAAGCGCATCCCCTCTACCGACTCCTTCAACGAGGTGGAAAACGATGGCAGATACGAATAAACGCTCGGGCGGCATCAAAAACACGGATTACGTAAATTACGATTGGAACGGCAGCGGCGAAAATACCAATTACGTCAATTCCATAAAGGTTTTAAATTCGCTCAAAAAGGTTGTCACTATGGCGATTCACTCCACGGAAACGGTCATACCCAACATGAAAAACGACAAGTTTGTGGAGATTTTAAAACAGCAGGTCGGACGCTACACCGAATTTGCCAAGCGCTGCGACGAGCTTGCGGATAAAATCGGCAGCACTTTGGAGGAAAAATTCGGCGCGGGACAATTTTTCGCAAAAGCAAGCATAAAAATGAAAATGCTCGCGGACGATTCGGTGTCGAAATCCGCAGAGATGATTATTTTGGGCAGCACCAACGGCATCGTGGAGCTTGGCAAGCTTTTAAGGCATACGCCCGAAATAAATCCCGAAACCATGACGCTTGCGCGCGACGTTATCGAATATCTCGAACAGATAATCGAAGACATGAAATACTATCTTTAATCGACAAAAGCCGGACAAGTTTTGTCCGGCTTTTTGCATTTTCTTCAATTTTTGCAAGCTGCGGCCGCGTTTTTTTGCAGCTTCAAAAGAAATTCGTCCGCGTCCTCCGCTCCGCCAAGCAGCAGTCTGATTTTGGTTATCGTTGCGGCGTCCCAATCGAGAGAAAAATCCGCGCACAGCTGCTTCAACACTCTGTCTGCGCGCAGATTGTCGTTGCCGCAGGCAAGGACGGCTTCCGCGGCATCATCGCCGACAGCTTTGAGCATATAGATTTTTTCGCCGGCGGATTTGACTTTTTCTCCGTTCTTGTCCTTGAACAAGACGGTAAAATCGGGGTTTCCCGCAATGGAAGAAAGTTCCTGCTTTCCAAGTCCGCGCGCTTTGAACACATAATGCGCGGCGTAAGACCTCGCGGTAAGGTTGGGTTCACAGGGCAAAGAAAAAACTTTGAGGCACTCGAAACCCGACGGAGCCGCGTCATTGAGTTTTTCTTTCAAATCGGGCGCGTACCCCGCGGCGGCGCAAACGTATTCGCACTCGCTTTCTATGCCCAGCGAAAGCGCGGGCGAAAAATACAGAAGCATATGCGGATTGAAGCCCGCCGAATATTCGACCTTTACGCCCGCCCGCGTCAAAATTCTTTTTATTACGTTGAGCATATCGGACTGTGAAATCATAGACAAAGGATAACGCTTGGCGTATTTGATTGCTATCATTTGCACAATCCCTCCTTTTGCAGTCCGCAGCCGTTGCATTGTTTAAGGCATGACGGAGTGGTCTTTGCGGCGTAAGCCCTTTCCGCTTCTCTTTTCAAATAACTTTTTTCCACACCCACGTCTACGAAATCCCAAGGCAGAACTTCGTCGAAGGATTTTTTGCCGACGACGGCGCCGACGTCTGTTCCGCATTTTTTCAGCGCGGCGTCGTATATTTTGAAATCAAAATGCTCGTCCCAAGAATCGAAGCGGGCTCCTCCGCGATAAGCTTCCAAAAGCACCGCGCTCATTTCGCGTCCTCCGCGCGCAAGCAGCGCTTCCATAAAAGACGTGTCGTAATCGTGATAGGAAAAGCCCACCCCCAGCTTTTTAAGACGGGATTTGAGATAGCTTTGCTTGCGCTCTATGTCCTCCCTTTGGGCAAAGCCCTCCCATTGGAACGGCGTAAAGGGCTTGGGAATAAAGGTCGCCGCGGAAATGCTCAGTCGCAGCTCCTTTCCCGACGTTCTGCGCTCCCTGTACAGCTTTTTCACCGCAGCCGCCAGATTTACTATGCCCTCCACATCCTCGTCCGTTTCGGTGGGCAGACCGAGCATGAAATAAAATTTTACCGACGAATACCCTCTTTCAAACGCCTGAGCGAGAGTGTTAAAGATATTCTCCTCCGTTATGTTTTTGTTTATAACGTCGCGCAGACGCTGCGTTCCCGCTTCGGGCGCGAAGGTAAGAGAGCTTTTGCGCTCCGTATCCGCCGTCTCGCCGTCGAAGCTGTCCATTCTCAGGCTCGGCAGGCTTAGCTTTACTCCGCGCTCTTTGACAAAGGGTTTGAGTCGGGTCACAATCTCCTTCAATCCGCTGTAATCGCCCGTCGAAAGACTGTTGAGCGAAAGCTCGTCGTAGCCCGTGCTCAAAAGCAAAGAACGGCAAATAGCGACAACCGTATCCGGAGAACGCTCCCTGACCGGGCGGTAAATAAAGCCCGCCTGACAAAATCTGCATCCGTTGGCGCAGCCGCGGAACAGCTCGGCAACGGCTCGGTCGTGGACGATTTCAAGATTGGGCACAAGCGCGGTTTTGGGGAAAAAGCTCTCGTCCAGATTCTTTTCCTTGTGTTTTTTTACCTTTTTTTCATAGCGCACGTCAACGGTTCTGCCATTTTCCGTGCGCACGTTTACGCGTTCGGGGATATAGAGACAGTCGAGAGTATCCGCCGCAAGGCGCAGAAAATCTCTTTTTTTCATGCCTCTGTTGAGCTTGTACAATTCGAGCAGCTGCGGCCAAGGCGTTTCCCCCTCGCCCAACATAAAAATATCGACAAACGCCGCCACGGGCTCCGGATTGACCGTGCAGGGACCGCCCGCGATGACAATGGGAAACTCGTCTCCCCTGTCCTTTGCAAGCAGCGGAAAGCCGGCAAGGTCCAGCATAAGAAGCATATTGGAATAAGATAATTCGTATTGAAGCGAAAAACCGACGAAATCGAAGTCTTTAAAAGGCTTTTTGTTTTCCAGACTGACAAGCGGACTGCCCTCGTCTCTTAGAAAATCGGCATAATCCGTCCACGGAGCATAGCATCTTTCGCACACGACGCCGTCAAGGCCGTTCATGAGAAAATAAAGTATGCGTGTGCCCAGATTGCTCATCCCTACTTCATATACGTCGGGAAAGCAAAGACACACGCTTGTATCGAAGGGCTTCGAGGTATCGGGCGCGCCGTACTCCCCGCCCGTATACCTTGCCGGTTTGCTTATCGATTCCGAAAGTTTCATAAAAAAGATTATAACAACTCTTTCAACGGAGTGTCAAGCGCATGGGAGGAAAGAAGATTGAGGAACTGTGCGTGAGAAAAGACTTTTTTTACCTCTCCGTCCTTTGCCTCCACCACCTCTATCCGATAAACAAAGTGGTGCGACATTCTTTTGCCAACGCTTTTAAGCGTCGCCTCCTCCGAAAACACCAGCGTCTTTTTTTCCACTCCCCTGTCCAATCTCTTTTTGTAAACCTCGAAAACTATTTGCTTGCTGAAAATTTCGCCCTTTGTTTCGGACAGCCCGGCGGACAGGACGAAGACCGCAAACAATCCCAAAGAAAAATTGGGCACGCCCGCAAAGCACATACACAGAAAAACAAAAAACAGCGCGCCAGACAGCGCCACCGAAAGGATTTTGCTTACCTTCAACGCTTTCGCGTAATCGGTTTTCGCGGAAAGCAGAGAAACGAAAACGCGCCCGCCGTCCAGCGGATAGGCGGGCAGCAGATTTATCAGGCAAAGCGAGACGTTTGCGGCGACAAAGGGCTGACTGAAAACGTAAAGCGCCGGAAACATCCACCACAGCGCTACGAAAACCAAAGCGCACACCGCATTTGCCGCAGGTCCCGCCAGCGCGATTTTGACGCCGTCTCGGTTGTCAACGCTGTCGAATTCGCCGTACAGGACGGCGCCGAAGGCGGAAACCGCTATACAATTGCACTTGTAGCCGCATTTTTTGGCAACAAAGTAGTGTGCCGATTCATGTATCAGCACACTCAATGTGTAAAGTCCGAAGATATACGCCTGCCTGATAAACAGGGAAAATGCCAGCAGAAGCCAGAAGCTTTTTAAAATCCTGAATTTCAGACCTGCCATGTAAGCGTGTAGTCAACCGCCGTTATGTCGGTGATTTTTTCGCCCTTGTACAAGAGGTTGACGGTGGTGCTGCCCTCGTATTTTCCGATTACGTCCATATATGCCAGATTCTGCTCGTTTGCAACCAATACGGCGCTCAGGTTGCCGTAAACCACGCACAGGTCGTCCGAAACGCGCACTGTCACGCTGTTTTCGGTAATGTCCTCCACCTTGCCGTCGGTAAGACTCAGCGAAAGCATGCCGCCTCCCAAGACCACGTTTCCGTCGGTTACGCTTTCCACATTGTAGTTTATCGGTATATTTATCGTGTCGGAATCGGTTTTTGCTGTAAACGCGCTTATCAGAGAAGTGGTATAGGTTTCCTTTGCCGTTTTGAAGACGTCGCCCACAAAACCGCTGTCCACAAAGCGCATTGCAATCAACAGCCCCGCCATGACGGCAAGAGCCGCCGCGCGGTACACCCATTTTCTGACCTCGCCGTTCCCTGCGGAACGCCTGCCGCTTTTCTTTTTCTTTCTTATGCGGTGCGGCAAAACCGCAGCGGGCGCGGCAAAATCATCCTCGTCGTCTATATAGTGTCTTTTGGTGTAGCTTATTTCCAGCCAATCCTCTTCCGTCGCCTCGCAATCGTACCTTGCCACGCTTTCGTCGTCATACATCGTGCCTTACCTCCGAAAAAACATTTCTTTGGGATAATATATGAGCGCGCCCGACCGATTATGCGTTGCGTTTCATTTTGCTTTTCAGTTTGCCCCAAAAACCGGAATACTGCCTTACGCAGTCAAATATATCGCTTCTGCCGTTGTGCAGATTGTTGGCGATTATATCGAAAATTTCGCTTTGGGCGACAGGGGAAAACCCTATTTCGTCGGATTCGGGAACCAGCCCCAGAGGCGACGCTTTGAGCATATTGAACAGCTCGAAGGGCGTGGGTATGACGCCGCTTTTGACAAGGTCTCCGCGCACCATATTGAGAAGGGAATAAATTTTGAGATAATCGTAGGGCTTCAAGGACTCTAGGACGGCTGCCGCTCCCTTGACGGCGCTCGGATGCGGGGTAAACACCACTATCGCATGGTCGCAGCACTTGAATACTCTTTCCGTATCCGAACCGCGCCCCGGAGGGCAATCCACAAGAATATAATCGAACATCTGCTCCATCTGATTAAAAAGCGCGCGTATATTCTGCGCGGGAGGAGACGTGTCTTCCTTCAAGCTCAAAACATAACAGGACTGACGCGTTTCGCTCTGTGAAAGCGCCTGCCTTATTCTGCAACGTCCCGTCAGCACGTCGTTCAAATAGAACAACGGCTTGGGCTGGCGAAACGCTTTGTTGAGACAGTTAAGCCCCGTGTCCGAATCGACCGCCGCCACCCTCAGCGACTTGCCCGCCAACGCGTAGCTCAAATTGGCGGTAACCGTGGTTTTTCCAACTCCTCCCTTGCCGCCGAGCACGGCTATTTTTATTGCCATAAGCAAAACCTCTTTCGTTCAATTATACATCAAAGGAGCCAATACCGAAGGCAAGCCGCAAAATCAGACGTTTTCGGACAAATTTTTTCGCGTTTTTCGACAAATAAACCTATCTAAAAATAAAATCCGCAAAAAAACGCCTCTTTTTAGAGGCGTTGAAAAACAAAAAATACAATTCACAAAAGGAGCTTGGCGCCCTTTACCGCTGCGAGAAAGCTGTCCGACGGAACAAGCACGCCCATATTCATTTTGTCGAAAAAATATTTTTCCATACCCGACAGCTGAGCGCCGCCGCCGCAGAGAAAAATCGGGCTTTCCTTGAAATAAGCGCTCGTTTCCTGCGGAACGGTGAGCAAAAGGCTTGTCACAACCTGACACAGCTTGTCGGTAAGAGCTGCCAAAACGTCGTAAATTTCCCGCGCGGTGACAGTTATTTCTTCCGCTGCGCCCTTGTTTATGTTGAGTCCCGCCACCGTACCGAAAGAAACGTCGTTGGGATAAAGTCCCGCGCATTTGAGTTTGAGCTTTTCCGCCTCGGCAAAGGTTATTTGCAGCCCGTATTTTTTCAGAACGTAATCGGAAATTTGCTGCGTATAATACGCTCCTCCGATATAAAAAGAACAGCCCGCAACGATTTTGTCCTCTCTCACCGCCGCAAGGTCGGTCACTGAGGAGCCTATGTCCACTACAATTCCCGCTCTTTTGTCAAACTCCTTGAAGCAGGCTGCGGCGGCGGCAAGCACTGACTCTTTGAATCTGACCGATTTGACGCCTATATTGTTGAAAATTTCTTCCAGAACCTTTTTTTCGCCGTTGCCCGAGCCGACAGGCACAAGACAGCAAACGTCCACTCTGGGGGGAAACGCCGTGGACGGCAGAAGCTTTTCCATTGCCTTCCGCAGAAAAAAATCGGCGGCTTTTTTGTCCGCGACGCAGCCCTCGGCGAAAGGATAGACAAGCTTCGAGTTTTCCGAGTCGGCTGCCCTTTTGGCGGCAAGTCCCGCGGAAAGAAAATCGCTTTCGTTGCGTGCGTCAGCCAAAACCAGCGCAGGCTCCCGCAAAACAAAATCCGCGTTTTTCAAAGACATATTGACAAAATCGGTTCCTATGTCCGCAATCAGCTCGTATTTAGCCATTTCGTTCCTCTTTCTTAAGTATTTTGCGCAGCTTTTCCACAGGCAGTCCCATAACATTGGAATAGCTGCCGCGGATTTTTTTGACAAAGCCGCTGTCCTGTATGCCGTAAGCGCCCGCCTTGTCCATAGGCGAACCGGTAGCGATATAAGAGTTTATCCGTTCGTCCGTAAGGGAAAAAAACAGCACCCTGCTTTTTCGCACAAACGCCTTTTTCTTTCCTCCGCGCACGACGCACACGCCCGTGTAAACCGAGTGCGTCTTGCCCGACAGTTCTTTCAGTATGTCGAAAGCCTGCTTTTCGTCCTTGGGTTTGCCTATGATTCTGCCGCCGAAGACGACAACCGTATCCGCTCCGATAACCGTCGCGTCGGGAAAAAGCCGCGCAACCTCGCAGGCTTTCAAAGCGGCAAGCGATTTGACATACCGAGCGGGCTTGTCGGGCGGCAGATTTTCCTCCCCCGAAAAAGGGTGCACGGAAAAATCCGTAAGTATGCTTTTCAAAAGTTCTCTCCTGCGTGGAGAGGCAGACGCAAGCACCGTTTTCATCTTCTTTCAGATAATGTCGAGATTTTTTTTGAACACTTTGCGGAAGTCCGTAACGCATCTGTTGGCGTCCCGCATTTCCAACGTGGTGTCGCCTATGACCTCCGTTTTCATGATAACGCTGTCGCCCAACACGTCGCAGTTGATTTCCATGATAACTCCCGCGTTGCTTCTGTCAAAAGCAACCGCAAGCCCCAAAATCACCGCCAACTTTTTGACTGCCTCCACGTCCTCGTCGGTTATTATACCCTTTTCCCTGAACTTGTCCCAATCGGTGAGCGGAGCCTCGTTTTTGTTGAATACGTCGGTTACATAAGCCGCAAGCACTATGTCCCTGTGGGAAATGCCGTAAAGGTTGGAGTTGAGTATCATATACGCGGCGTGTCGCGCATTGTCGTAATATTTGAAGGTCTTGCCCACCTCGTTCAACAGAGCCGCCACTCGCAGCACCCGCACGTACATACGGGGAAATTTGTGCAGCACTCTCAACTGCTTGAACAGCTGTATCGTCAGATTGTAAACCTGCTCGGCGTGCGCCACGTTGCAGCCAAGATAATTCAGATAAGTCAGTATGCTGTGTCCGAGCACGTCGGTTATCGGCTTTTCCAGCGTAAGCGGCACGGCGTAATTGAACATTATACCCTCCCTCAAACCGCACGCGGAGGTGATTATTTTGGAAAAGCCCAACGTGTCGGCAACGCATTTTATCGCCGTCAGAGCGCAGGGAAAAACGTCCGCGCGCACAGAGGTCAAACCCTTTATCCTGTTCTTTTTGGAAGGGTCTGCGGTTCTCAGCATATCGCATATCGCGTTAAGGTCCGTTACGGGCAGATTGTAATTGTGCGTCATGTCGAGCGGATACTTGCGCATACGGCGAGCCAGCGCGGAAAGATTTCTGAAAGAGCCTCCCACGCCTATAAACTGAGTTTCAGGGTCAAGCTCGTCCAGCCAATCGACCGTTTCGAGCTGCTGCCTGAAAAACTCCGCGACCTTGCGTTCCGTCTCCTCCGGAGCGACGTCCGCTCCTCCGAACATTTCCGCAAGCGTCGCGGCGCCGAAGGAAAAAACCTCCGTATGCAGAATGTTGCGGCGGTTGTAATACACGAATTTGGTACCGGAGCCTCCTATTTCCATAATCAGCCCCTTGGGGATTTCCATCGAATTTATCACGCCCTGATAGACGAGATTGGCTTCCTCCTCTTCGGAAACCACCTTGAATTTGAGTCCCGTAGAGCCGAACATCTCGTTGAGGAAGGTGCGTTGATTTTTCGCGCGACGCACCGCCGCTGTCGCCACGGCGAGAATTTTGTCCACGCGGAACACAGCGCAAAGCTTTTTGAACACCTTTACCGTGTTTATTGCCTGCATAACCCGCGTCTGTTTGAGCGAGCCGTCTATCTCCGTTTCTCCGAGACGCACCGCTTCCACCATTTCGTCCGCCACCATAAAGTAGCCGCCTTCAAGCACGTCGAATATGACGAGACGAGCCGTATTTGAACCGAGGTCTATCAGACCTATTCTTTCGACAATTTTGTTTGCTTCAATCATTTTTCTTCACCGTTCCGCATTTTTCTCGTTTGCACGTTTATCATAGCATAAAAAAAATGCCCTGTAAATACCTTTTTTGAAATATTCACACGGCATTTTTCTTTAAAACAATTTTTTAACGCCTGTCAATCAGCATTTTCTTATGCACTTGCGAGGACACTTTTCAAGACAGGTCATGCATCCGGTACATTTGCCGTAATCGATTATCGGCACGTTGTTGACAAGATGTATTGCGTCGTGAGGGCAAACCTTTTGGCACAGACCGCAGCTTATGCAGCCCGCCTTGCACACGTCCATAACGTCCTTGCCCCTGTTCTGAGAGGAACACGCGATGTAAACCTTTGCCGACTTGGGTATGCGCTTTATAAGATTTTTGGGGCAGGTACGTATGCACAGCCCGCAGCTTATGCACAAATCCTTGTCTACTGCCGCCACCCCTTTGTGAACCTGAATGGCAAAATTGGGGCATACGTCCACGCAGCTGCCTGCGCCCATGCACCCCACCTCGCACTTTTTTCTGCCGTCCGCAAGCAGCTGCTGCGAAATACAGCTTCCGTAACCCTGATAGGAATATTTGTCGTCGCAGGCTATGCCTCCGCAGCACGCCACCACCGCCACGGTCTCCTCTCCGCCCGAATAATTTATTCCGAGTATGTTGGAAATTTCTATTTTGTTGGCCTTTGTTGTCTGACCGCAATCGTCAAGACTTGCCTTGCCTTCAACCAGCGCGCGCGCAAACCCTTCGCAGCCGGGATGTCCGCAGCCGCCGCAGTTCGCTCCGCTCAGATGTGAAACGATTTCGGGAACTCTCGGGTCGCCCTTGACTTCGCAAAAACGTGAAATTATTATTATCAGCGCTGCGAAAAATATCGCTATGCCCGCCATAATCGCGACTACGATTCCGAAGCTTTTCCAATTTATATCCTTGAACAACATCAACGATTCCATGTCAACCTCCGAGCGTGACGGAATTGAAAACGTAAAAAGCCATCGCCATAAAGCAAGCCGTAATCAGCGTTATCGGAAAGCCCTTGAGCGGCTTGGCTATGGGAAGCTTGTCCAGCTTTTCGCGCAGTCCCGCGAGCAAAACTATTGCAAGCGTAAAGCCCACCCCAGAAAACAAGCCGTTGAGAGTTGCGGTGAGCAGGGTGTATCCTCCCATTATGTTAAGCTCGGCAACGCCGAGGATTGCGCAGTTGGTTGTAATAAGCGGCAGATAAACGCCCATCGACCTGTACAGCGCGGGAGCGAATTTTTTAAGCGCCATTTCCAGGATTTGCACCAGACCTGCGATGACGAAAATAAAAACTATGGTTTTCAGATACTCCAACCCGAGCGCCACAAGAACATACTGATAGAGCGCAAAGGAAATGAGCGAGGAGACCGTCATGACGAATATGACCGCCATGCCCATGCCGAACGCGGACTCCACCTTTTTGGAAACGCCGAGAAAAGGACAAATACCGAGAAACTGCACCAATATAAGATTGTTTACGAAAACAGCACCGATTATCAACGCGCCGATTGCCATATCATGCCTCCTGAGCGCTCTTTTCGGTTGCGCTTCCGTTTTCATGCAAGGCGTGCTTGTGCTTCGCCCTGTTGTTTGCGGCGTTGTAAATCACGTTGAATATTAGGATAAACAGCCCGAAGGTAAGAAAGGCTCCCGCCGCCGAGCTGAAAAACGCTATTTGAAAGTCCCACAGCTTTATGCCGAAAAAGGTGCCGTTTCCGAGAATTTCCCTGAACGCGCCCATAAGCGTGAGCGCGGCGGTAAAGCCGAGTCCCATAAACAGACCGTCAAGCGCCGAATAGCCCACCTTGTTGTGACTCGCAAAGGACTCCGCGCGAGCGAGAATAATGCAGTTGACGACAATCAGCGGCAGAAATACTCCCAGCGAATCGTACAAATCCGGCATAAATTTTTTGAGAACCATCTGTACGACGGTGACGAATGTGGCGATAATCAGGACGAAAGCCGGAATACGCACCTTGTCGGGTATTATTTTCCGCAAAAGAGAAACGAACACGTTGCTGCATATAAGAACGAAAGTAACCGACAGCCCCATGCCTATGCCGTTGAAGGCGGCTGTAGTAAGCGCAAGCGTGGGACAGGTGCCCAGAACCAGCCTGAACGTGGGATTCTGCCGAACCACGCCGTCCAGAGCTATATCCTTAACTCTCATCTGCATTTCCTCCCAAAGCGTTTTCGGCGTAAAACAACGCCATGTTTACCGAATTTGTAATCGCGTGCGACGTGTAGGTTGCTCCGCCCACGATATACCGCGAATCGGAGGAATCAAAGTACCCTCCGTCGAAATCTTCAAGATATTTTTTGTATTGCTCGTCGCCGAATTTTGACATAAGGCTTTGGGATTGGTTGCCCGCGTAGGAAATTTTTTCTATTCCCTTCAATTGTCCGCCGTCAAAGGAAAGCACCACCCAAAGCGTGACCGTTCCCTTTTTGTATCCGTCCGCGCCCGTCGACTGAACTAGATAATTTCCGTCCTCCAAAAGATATACGGTATTTATTTCGCCGTAGTCGTCGTTTGACGAAAACTCGGCGTCAAGCTCCTTTTCCTCCCAGCCGATTTCTCTGCCGTAAATCTTTTTGATTGCGCGGTTTACTTCCTCCTCCGCCGATACGTAGAGCACGTCGTTGAGTATACTAAGCGCGCCTCCCAGCACGACGGCGATTAGAATCAGCACTACTATCGATTTGAAGGACGCGCTTGAAAAAAACTCTCTGCCTTTCATGCTTTTGCCTCCTTTGTTTTTCTTTCCCTGCGTTTTCCGAAGGGACGGGGCACTATATATCTGTCGATTAACGGACAGATGATGTTCATAATCAGAATGGAGAAGGAAACGGTCTCTATCTCCGCCGCAAGCCTCAGTCCCGCCGTAAGCAAGCCGAGCATGGCAAAGTAAAGCACGTTGCCCCAGAAAGTGTTGGGGGTGGTTACGTAGTCGGTTGCCATGAAGATTGCGCCGAGCATAAGCCCTCCCGACAGGATAGTGGGCAGAAAATACGAAAAGCTGCCCTTCAACGCAACGGTGAAAAGCCCCGCAACCGCAATGTAAATCAACGGATACAGTCCGTTGATTACCCTTCTTACAACGAGATAAAGTCCGCCGGCAATCAACGCAGCCTTGCACGTTTCGCCTATGCAGCCTGCGACTCCGCGCCCCAAAAACAAATCGAGATTGCTTACGCCCGCGCTGCCCTCGGCAAGCAGGTTTCCCAAAGGCGTCGCCCCGACAAGCTCCGCGCCGCCCGGCAGAGTGTCGAACTTGGTCATCACGGACAAAAAGCTGATGAATACGAAAATTCTGCCTGCAATCGCCGGATTGAAAAGATTTCTTCCCGTTCCGCCGAAAAGCATTTTGGTAACGGCGATTGCGAAAACGGAAGCGAAAACGGGTACGTACCAAGCCACCTGCACGCCCAGATTGAGTCCGATAAGCAGTCCCGTGACGACGCTCGAAAAATCTATTTTGACTGCTTCCTTAAAGGTTTCTCTGTTGAAAATCATGCGGTACAGCACTTCCGTCAGCACGGCCGTCAACACCGCTATCGCAACGATGAGAAGCGCTTTCCAGCCGAAATAGACGCAGCCGACAACCGTCGCCGGCAAAAGCGCTATGACGACGTCCAGCATTATTCCCTTTGTCGTCCTGCGCCCCGTGACGTGGGGCGAACCGGAATAAACGAATTTTCTCATTTTGCCTTCTCCCTGAGCTTTGCCTTGGCTAAGCGTATGCTTTGCACGAGCGGACGCTTTGCGGGACAGACGTTGGCGCAGCAACCGCACTCTATGCAGTGATTGGTTCCGTATTTCTCCGAGGTTTTGAAATCGCCCGCCAGCGCGTAAAAATCAATGTACATCGGCATAAGATTCATGGGGCACGCTCTCGCGCACGCGCCGCAGCTTATGCAATTGGAGGGCTGACTGACGTTTGCCTCCTCTCCCGTCAGCGCCAAAAGCCCCGAATCCGTTTTTGTGAAAACGCCCGACGCATCGTAGAGAGACGTACCCATCATGGGACCGCCCGCAATCAGCTTTTGCGTGTCCTCGGAAATTCCGCCGCAGAAATCCAGCGCCTCCTCGAAAAGCGTTCCCGTTTTTACAAGCAGGTTTTTAGGCTCCGCAACTCCCTTGCCGCTAACGGTAACCACACGCTCGTAAAGAGGCTTGCCCTTTTCCACTGCTTCGTAAACCGCCAGCGCGGTGGCGACATTCTGCACCACGACGCCGACGTCCATGGGAAGAGCCTTTGCGGGAACCACTCTGCCGCAGCAGGCGTAAATCAGCTGCTTTTCTCCGCCCTGCGGATATTTCTTTTCAAGCAGAATCAGCTCAAACCCGTCGAAGGCGCGCAGCTTTTCATACGCCTCCATTTTGTTTTCTTCTATACCTATCACGGTGCGCGCGACGCCCAGACAGCTTGAAAGTATTTTTACTCCCTTGACAAATTCCTCCGTTCTGTCCAGCATAACTCTGTAATCGCAAGTGAGATAAGGCTCGCACTCGGCGGCGTTGATTATCAAAATATCCACGGGTTTGGAGGGACTGAGCTTGACGAGAGTAGGAAACCCCGCGCCGCCAAGTCCCACTATGCCCGCTTCTCCTATGCGCTCCCTAACCGCACGGGCGTCGGAGGCGTCCGCGGGAGGCATAAATTCTTCGCGGTTTTTAAAATCGTTCTTTATATGGATAAAGGGAGCGTTTGCGCCCTGCTTGTTTTTTCTCGTTTCTATTCCCGCTACCGTTCCGCTCACGGGAGAAAATACGTTTGCGGAAATCATCCCGTCTGCGCGGGCAATCAGAGTGCCCGCCGCAACGGTCGCGCCAACTTCCACGACGGGCTTGGCAGGCGCGCCTATGTGCTGACTCAACGCCACGAAATAATGCTCCGACGGCGGCATCGGCTCGATAGGCTTGTCCTTTGCGAGATATTTCATATCGGGAAAATGAATCCCCTTTTTAAAGGTTCTTGTATGTTTTCTCAAAACCTTGAAGCCTCCCTTTTAATCCTAATCGGCTAGTTTATCGCTTTCACTTATGAATATGTTTCATAATAACACATGAAAAAATAAATGTAAATTGTTAAAACGCTTTTTTCGCCGATTTTTTAACCTCTGTCCGACCTACCGAACACCGCGCTTGTCCGGGAATGCCGAATACGGCTTGTCGACAAAGCCCCCGCACGCGTCGGGGGCTTGAAGCTTAATTTTCCGTATCGGAAAAAAGCGACCTTTCCTTGTCTGTCTTTCTTTCCCTGACCATCTGTCTTACGGACAAAATCAACTGCCACACGCCCAACAGGAGCATAAACACGCCGAAGCAGATTTTCAATACCTCGGAAGACGTGTTTTTGGTAAGCAGCGCGCCCAGAATACAAAACGCGCAGGCGGGAGCTATCATCCAAAGGGTACGGCGGGGCTTTACCAGCTTGTTTTTGAAATGCAGTCCGAGCGCTACGCACGCCATGGGCAAAAAGCTGATGAGGTTGATTGCCTGAATTGTCTGCTGTTCTATATCGAGAAAATTGAGCAAAGGGATTAAAAGCGTGCCGCCGCCCATGCCCATGCCGCCGAGTATACCCGATATAAAGCCGAATACGATAAGCCAAACTGTCATAAAAACATCCTCACTCCCGACGCGAGCAGCAAAAGGGAAAATATGAGCTTGACGACGTTGCCGCTGAGCCTGTTGAGCAGCAGCGCGCCCGCCGCTCCCCCCGCGACAACTCCGATTGTCGCAAAAAGAGTGTATTCCCAATCAACGCTGCCGTTTAGCAGATAGACCAGCGCGCTGATTAAGCTTATCGGAAGAATTACGAGAAGCGCGGTAGCGTGGGCGTTTTTCTGCGGCAGGGCGTAAAGCGCGAGAAAAACGGCGACGACCAGCACGCCGCCTCCGCCTCCGAGAAAACCGTTTATAAAGCCTATTCCGCAGCCGGAAAGGACAATCAGAAATATTCTGAGCCAATTTTTCATTTTCGTTCTCCAAGCGAGCCTTAATCAAAAATATTTTACCCATTTAAGAAAAATTTAACAAACCAAGTAAATGTTATTGCTTTTTTTCTCCGTTTGTATTAAAATAGTCGGAGCATAGCGTTTACTATGCCGTATTATGCTTAAAATTTTTTACTGAACAGGGTGAATCAAATGAGTAAAAAACAATCCGACAATCGCTACACGCCAGCCAGCTACAAGCAGGCGAATTCTTCCGGCTCCGCAACAAAGTCCTTGAAAAGCAAAAAGGCTATGATTATTTCGCTCATAGCCATCGTTGCGGTTGCGGTTATCGTCGTTTCGCTTGTGCTCGCGTTGTGGAAGGAAGTTATTCCCTCCAACATCGAGTCCACGAGACCGGACGGCGATACCTCGTCGTCGCTGGATATTTCAAACAGCGATTTCAAGTACACTTACGCGGACGCGCAGAATCTGCAATATCCTCTGACGGCGACAAGCTGGACGAAACGCGACTCCGTCGTGGATTCCGACACCCTTATGGGCGTTGTGGACACAAAGGAGGACGAGTGGAACGGCAAGGTTGTTTACGATTTGGGACAAAAGGGCTTGAACAACACGACTAACCCGGGTTATCCCGTTGCCGATTCGGAAAACAGCAGAATATTCATGATAAGCAACGCCGAGGAAACGGCGGCCAGCGTGCTCTCCTCCTCTTTCAGCGTTGCGTCAAGCCAATACCTGAAAGTTTCCGTTTGGGTAAAAACCGACTCCATCACGGGGCACGGAGCCTACGTCGCGCTGAGGACCTCCGACAGCCAGGCTTCCTCCGACTACTACGCCGTGAGAATGGAAAACATCAGCACTGCGGGCGCATGGGAGCAATATTCCTTCTATATCGAAGGAGCAAAGAACACAAGCCAGACACTGTACTTTGAATTGGGACTCGGACAGACGGAGTTTGCCGAAAATCCCTCCATGGGCACGGCTTTCTTCGGTGAAATTTCCTGCGAAAAAATTTCCAAAGGCGCTTTCCTCAACAACAACGCAGAGGAAAAGACGGAAAACGAGGACGGCTTCTACATCGGTCACACCTTCGATTCCTCCGATGCGGAAGAGTCAGACCAGACTCTCACCCGCGAAAACGAATTCGGCACGGTTGACCTTTTGACCTACGAGGAATACAAGCAGCAGTTTGAATTTCTTCCCTTCGCCGACGACGAGAACGGAAGCATAACAAGAATAACCAATGTTTCGGATACCAAGGCGGGCGTCACTTACTCCTCCTTTACCGTCAATCCGCCTTCGATAAACAAGTCTTACAGATTGAGCGTATGGGTGAGAACGGAAAACGTCGCAAAAAATACGGGCGCGTATATTTACCTTTTCGACAACACCAACAGCGCGGCGACAAGCAAAACAACCTATTTTGAAAAAATCAACACCGACGAAGACATCGAAAACGATACCTTCAACGGTTGGACGGAATATCAGTTTTACATCAAACCCTCCAACTCGCAGGCAATAGAGTTGACGCTTGAAATTTATCTTGGAATGAAAAACTACGCCGCGGGCGGAGTTATTCCTTCGGGAACGCTGTACATTGCCGAGCTTGCGCTCTTTGAAATCGAGCAGAGCGACTTTAACGGAACCTCGTCAAGCTCCACCATCAAGACTGTGGACCTCGACCAGACTTTCGATACCGACAACCTGATAAGCAACCCGTCCTTCAACATTCCGCTCAACAATTCGGGACTGGAAACCGTAGTGAGACCCGCAAACTGGACGCTTTACGTTTCGGGCAACACGGCTATCGGCGGCAACGGCACGCTTGCTCCCAACGCCATCGGAGACATTCAGACAGGTCTGTTGTTTAAAAACAATTCCTCTTTGCTCGGAGAGTTGGGCATAGGAGAAAACGACTTCCCGCTTAAAGACGACGACGCAAGGTCGGTTCTCATGATAAACAACAAGGTTAAAACCTCCGCCGGCGTTCAGTCCGCGTCAATTTCCCTTTCGGCAAACACTTTTTATAAAATAAGCGTGCTTGCCAAAGGCATTGGAGACGCCGTCCCCTACGTCTATCTGACGGACGGCAGAAACGTGCTTTCGGGCTACGACAAAGCTATGGACGGCACGGCTTACGCGGCGGAAAACGAGGAAGAAGGCAACGGCTACGTCAGATATTACTTCTATATAGCCGTGGGCAACGAAGCCAAGACTGTTTACCTCGAATTGTGGTTCGGTTCGAGAAACGCGACCGAAGAACAGTATGTGCAGGGAATAGCCCTTTTCGATCAGGCTTACTGCGCTACCATTACCGAGGAGGACTACATGAAACTGTTCGGCAAAGACGTGGACGGCGAACCTCTTGACGACGTCGAAACAGTGCTTACTTCGTCCGACTTTGACAAGGAAAGCATTATTATGGAGCAGCTCACCGTAACATCCTCTTTCGGCAACGTTTCCGGTCTGGATTACAGATATTTCGAAGCGGCGGAAACCGACGACCTCGAGCTTGTCAGAAAGCAGGCTGCAAAGGTAAAGAACGAGGAAGATACCGAAGAGCTTGCCAAACTCAAAACCATGGTCGAAAACTTCAACAAAAAGTATTATCTCGACAGCGACGGCAATTTGCTTGAAGAAGGCACCTATCTTATCGACTTTGAAAAGGAACTGAATTTTGAAAACATTCAGGAATTCAGAACCTATCTGTACGAGCTGCAAAATCCCGTCGAAGATGACAGCGGCAACACGGACACGACGGAAAAAGAGCCTATCAACTGGATAGTCATGTCCTCCCTCATCGTGACGACGCTCATGCTTATCGCAATTCTTATTCTGTTAATCAGAAAATGGAAGCCCCGCAGAAAAAAAGCCAACGGATAAGATAATATTAGATGTGTCCTATGGTACTGCGCCGTAGGACACATTTCTTGAACAAAAGCTTTTTCCCTCCATTGACGAAACCTTGTCGAATTTGAACAGACAAAAACCGTCAGACTTAAACAAAAAAAGAAGATATGAAAACAATGCTTTTTTCCGAAATACCCCCTGCCGACCGCACCTTATCCGCAATTTTGGGATACGGGGCGTTTGTTGCGGTTTTGTTACTGCTTGCTTTAATTGTCTTTCTGATTGTAAGAAAAATCAAACGGAAGCAAAAAAGGGAAGACGCCGACAAAACCGTTTCAACCGACTCGTTGTCCGCAGCCGACAAAACCGCGCCCGGCTCGGCGGGACAAATAAAGCTGCACGACGTGGAGCCGAAAACCGCCGCCCTGCTCATGGCAATCGTCGCCGACAAAGCGGGAGTGCCGCTTAATTGTCTGAGATTTAAATCTATCAGGGAATTGAAAAAATGAAATACGTTATTACTTTAAACGGACGCACTTACGAGGTGGAAGCGGAAACTGCGGAGCCGCTGCCCATTGACCAATACGACGGCGTATATACGTCCGAATCGATTGAACAATCCGTTTGCGTCGACTGTCGGGAACAAACTTCGTCGCCCTCGGGAACGGACTCGCCCGCAGAAGGCGACACGGTCGCAGCGCCTATGCCGGGTACGATAGTCAAAATCAACGTATCCGTCGGAGACGCGGTAAAAAAAGGCTCTGTCCTGCTTGTGCTGGAAGCTATGAAAATGGAAAACGAAATCGTTGCGGCAAAAGACGGAGTGGTCGCGCGTATTCTTACAAACAAAGGCTCCGCGGTGGAAGCAAACACTCCGCTGCTTGTTTTGAAGTGAGTAAATGAGTTATGGGACAACTATTCCAAAATTTTACCAATATCACCCTGCCGGGCGTCATAATGTGGTGCATAGGCGGCCTGCTTATTTATTTGGCAATTGCAAAAAAAATGGAGCCCGCGCTGCTGCTCCCTATGGGCTTCGGCGCCATATTGATGAACCTGCCGATTGCGGAAGAAGGAACGGGAGTACAGGCGGTCATTGATTTTCTGTTCTTAATCGGAATCGACTCTCACGAATTGTTTCCCCTGCTGTTGTTTATCGGAATCGGCGCAATGATAGATTTTGAACCGCTGCTGACAAATCCAAAGCTTATGCTTTTCGGCGCGGCGGCGCAATTCGGAATCTTTTTTACGCTGTTTACCGCAAGCCTGCTCGGTTTCGAGCTTAAAGACGCGGCGTCCATTGCAATCATCGGAGCGGCAGACGGTCCTACCTCCATTTATGTCGCCGGTATGCTTAAATCCGATTATATGGCGGCAATCATGGTAGCGGCATATTCCTACATGGCTTTGGTTCCCGTCGTGCAGCCGCCCGTTATCAGAATGTGCACAACCAAAAAGGAAAGACAGATAAAAATGGCTTATTCGGGGAAAAAGGTTTCCAAACTTACGAAAATCCTCTTCCCCATCATCGTCACGATGATTGTCGCGCTGTTTGCTCCCGATGCGCTGGCGCTGATTGGTTTTCTCATGTTCGGCAACCTTATCCGTGAGTGCGGCGTACTCAACTCGCTTTCGGACACGGCGCAGAACGTGCTTGCAAACGTAATTACTCTGTTTTTGGGAATAACCGTCGCCTCCAAAATGAAAGCAGCCGAATTTCTCCAATTCAATACGCTGCTGATAATGGGACTCGGACTTATCGCGTTTATCGTAGACACAATAGGCGGTGTGATGCTTGCAAAACTGCTCAATATTTTCAGCAAAGAAAAAATAAACCCCATGATAGGCGCGGCGGGGATTTCGGCTTTTCCCATGTCGGCGCGAGTCGTGCAAAAAATGGCGCTTGAAGAGGATAAATCAAATTTCCTGCTTATGCACTCCGTAGGCGTGAACGTTTCCGGACAAATAGCGTCCGTGATTGCCGGAGGGCTAATACTTTCCATTGTGCAGGGCATGATTGGCTGAAAGGAGACAACGATTTATGCATGAATTTTTTGTAAATATAGGTTACGCGATTTTAAATTTTTTCCGTAACGTCAAAACGGACAATATACTCAAATCTCTTTCGATAATGGGTATCGGTATGGTGGGAATTTTTTTGGTTACGGGTATTATCGTGCTTGCGGTATATCTCCTGAACAAAATAAGCAACAGCGACGGAAAAACAAAAAATAAGAAAAAAGAATAACAAACCCGCCTTGCGATTTGCTTCGCAAGGCGGGTTTGTTGTCATTTATTCTGCAACTTGACGCCGCAATCGAGAAAATCCGTTATTTTTTGCGCCACCCGAGAGGCATTGCAAAAATCCGTGTCGATTTTCACATCGGCGTGTCTTGCGTAATCCGCTTTGCGCAACAGGCAAAGCTCCTCCACCTTTTTGAGGCTGAACGGTTCAAGCTTAGGTCTGGTTCGCTTTGTGTTTTTGAGTCTGTAAAAAATTGTGCGTGGCGTCGCGTCAAGCCAGATTACCGTACAGTGCTCCGAAAGCGCTCTCATATTTTCGTCGTCTGCTCCGATTCCGCCGCCTGTAGAAATAACTGCGCCGTCATAGTCGGAAAGAGACGCTACCAGCTTTCTTTCGAGACTGCGGAAATAGTCCTCGCCGGCAAGCTCGAAAATTTCCGGAATGCTCCTGCCCGTCTCAAACTCAATCATATCGTCAGTGTCTATAAACAACAACTGCAATTTTTTCGCCAGCCTGCGCCCGACTGTGGATTTGAGCGTGCCCGACATTCCGATAAGCGCCAGATTTTTTTTCATCGTACTGCCTCCCCCGCAAGAAAATCAACGGCTTTTTCGTAGCTGCCCAAGCCCTCTCCCCAAAACGCAGCAGCAACGACGCCTTCAAGCACGCGGATTTTTCGGAAAGGCTCGCGCGCCGTTATGTCCGACAAATGCACCTCGACGACGGGTACGCAGCAAGCCGCCACAGCGTCGCGCACCGCGTAGGAATAATGCGACCATGCCCCCGCGTTCAAAATAATCGCGTCTAAGGAAACACGGTTAATTTTTTTGAGCAAAGCGGGTTCGCTGTCGGTCTGAAAAAATTTCAGAGTTATGTTTTTTGCCGATGCGTAACGCTTTAACCTTTTGTTTAAAGCGCGCAGAGTGTCAAAGCCGTAAATTTCAGGCTGACGCTTTCCAAGGCGACCGAGATTTACTCCGTTTAAAACAAGTATTTTCATATTTTACTCCTGAACAGCGCATAAAGCGCTTCCGTATCGGCATCGGACGCCTTGACGGACGTAAAAATCTCGAAGGCTTTGATTGCCTGAAAAAAGAGCATATCCAATCCGTCCACTGCGATTTTTCCGTACTTTCGCGCGCATTGCAGGAGGCGCGTATCGCGAAAATAATATGCGTCCAGCACAAATTCAGCCGCCGCGACGTCCTTTTCGTCCGCGAAAAGCAGCCTGTCGAATACGGGTACAAAGCTAAGAATCCCGTCGCAGACAACTCCTTTTTCGTAAATTTTTCCTCCGAAGCGACTCGCCGATTCACGCGCTTTTTCCTGCGTTCTGTTTGCAAAACAGAGTTTCGCCCCTCTGTCCGCAAGCGCGCGGGCCGCCGCTGCCGCGCTGCCGCCCGCTCCTATGAGCAGCAGTTTTTTGCCCTCTACATCGATTTTGTGGGCCGCAAGCGACAAAACAACTCCGTCGCCGTCCGTAACGGCGGGCAAAAACCGTCCGCATTTGTTAAGCACCGTGTTCGAGGGCATACCGTCGGAGCTTAGCCTACTTTTGTAAGGCATTGTCACGTTGAATCCGTCGGCATAGGTTTTCAATTTTTTAAGAGTGTCGTCAAAACGGGCTGCGTCCGTTTCAAACAGCTCGTAGCTTAGCGGCACGGAGAAATAATCCGAAAACAACGAAAAAAGCAGCGGAGATTTGCTTGAACTTATATCGCCGCCCAACAGTCCCAGCCGAAATTTTTCCGCTCCGATTATTTTCAGAAAATCGGGACAGGAAACGTCGGCATAGCCGAAAGACGTTTCGACGCCCCTTTTGCTGTGTAGTCCCGCAGTCGCCGCAGCCAACTCGAGCCTGTGGTCATTCAGCGTGTCCGCCTGCCCTCCTTCGATATACCCCTTTCCGTAAATTTCAAGACAGTCGCCGCATACTGCTGCGTCCGCACCCAAGCTTTTTGCAAGCCCGCAAACGCCCGCAAGCCTGTCGCTTTCCTTTGCGGCAAGCTCGCCGACGCCCTCGAATTTGCTTCTGCCTTTTGCCGTGAGCGCCAAAACTGCGAGAGCGGGTATTTCGTCAAGCAAAAGCCTTGACCGCTCCTTGCGGCAAATAAAAGGCTTCAACGCGCTTCTTGTTACCGAAATATCGGCAGCCGCTTCTCCGCAGACATTTTTTTCGTTTGAGATTTCTATATTCGCGCCGCTTTCTTTAAGCAGCGAAATATATTCCGTCCTCGTGGGATTGACGCCGACATTGTTCAAAACCGCTCCGTCTCCAAGCAAACCGTGGGCAATAAAAAATGCGGCGGTGGAAACGTCGTTGGGGATTTTTAACTTTGCGCCTTTAATCCTGCTCTTTTCCAGTCGGATTTCATTTCCGTCCGTTTTTATACGCGCACCCAGATGGCTTAACATGATTTCGGTGTGGTTGCGCGACCTTACTTTTTCCGTTATTTTTATTGTTCCGCCCGATACAAGCGCGGCAAACAACAGCGCGCCCTTGACCTGCGCGGATGAGGTTTCAAAAGACAATTCCCTTTCGTCACGCACGCAAGTGCTGTCTCCCGTCACGAAAAGAGCGTTGTCGGTTTTCCGTATGTCAAATCCCATTTCCCGCAACGGCAGGATAACCCTATCCATAGGCCGTCGCGACAAGGAAGCGTCTCCTTTGAACACCGCTCTTATTCCAAGCCCCGCGGCGACGCCCGCAAGCAGCCGCGCCGTCGTGCCGCTGTTTCCGCAGTCCAGCACAAGAGGCTCGTTTCGGGAGGGAAGAGCTTTGAGCGGGTATACGGTAACGGACGTTCCGCGAAAGACAAAATCCGCCCCCATTTTTTTCAGACAGTCCGCCGTCGACAGCGTGTCTCTGCAAATGCAGGCGTTTTCTATCTCGGTCGTCCCCTCGGCAAGCGCACCGCAGATAAACGCGCGGTGGGTTATCGATTTGTCGCCGAAATTCAGACGAGAATTGAAATTGTAGTTTCCCGGTTCAAATAACATCTTTTCAAAAGTCCGTTCAATTCTTCCGCGTTCAAAAAAGTTTCGCGCACTCCGAAACGTCCGTCGGGAAGCATAAGCGAAATTTTGCGGGATATATTTTTTTTGTCCGACTGACAAAGAGCGACAATCTGCTCTTCGTCGAACTCCTTAATTATTTCAAAGTTTTGCTGCAACACTACCCTTTTCTTTTTCCAGAAATCAGGGCTGCAAATTTTCAGAAAACAGGCGATTTGAGTTTCGTAAAACAATCCGTTTGCGACAGCCTGACCGTGAGGAAGTCGGAAAGCCGTCTCGAAAGCGTGCCCCAAGGTGTGTCCGAGATTCAGCTTTCGCCTGAGCAGCAGGTCGGACTCGTCGATTGAAACAATCCGTTGCTTGTATTTGAGACAACTCTCGACAAGAACCTTCAAATCCGCGTTTTCGTCAATCAGCCGAGAAATATTTTCGTCAAGATAAGCGTACTTGAACAGCTCTCCCCTGCCCTCGTCCGCAAGGGAACGCGGCAAAAAATCCAAAAGAGAAAAATCGACCAAGGTCGTCTCGGCGGGATAAACCGTCCCCACAGCGTTTTTTACTCCGCAAAAATCCACGGCGGTTTTGCCGCCAACCGAGCTGTCCAGCATCGAAAGAAGCGTGGTAGGAACTTGCACGAGCCTTACGCCGCGACAGAACACCGACGCCGCGAAGCCTGCGGCGTCCCCCACCGAGCCGCCGCCGACGGCAACCACAAGCGTATCCTTGCCGCAGCCGCGCGCCGACAAAAATTGCAGAAATTTCGTCACCTGTTCAAAGCTCTTGGCATGTTCTCCCTGTTCAAAGCAAAAAACATTTTCGCCATAAAGTCCCAGTTTGTCCGCCACAACCGCGTCGGTAGCGAAAACCGTGTTTTCTCCGTCGAAAAGGCTCTTGTCAAACCTGCGGAATACGACTCGGTTTTCTTCCAGAATACAATCGAGCAATTCAAACGCAAGCAAATTTTCGGCGATTACTCCGACGCTTTCAACCACGCAAACGTCTGCGCGTTCAAAATGCGTCTCAACCGTTTTGCAGGTAACTATGTCTATCGTTTCCGATTTTTTTCTGCGTGTGGGAACGGGCTTGACGGTCAAAGCTACGCTGATTTCCCTGCCGTTGCTCATGCCTCCGACGACGCCGCCGCAACGATTTGTGGCGTAAATTATTTCATTCCCTTTTGCGGCAAGCTCGTCGGGGAAATAGTTTTCTCCGTCTCCGAACCAGACTCCCTTGACAGAGGGAATGGAGGCAAGCCGTCCGACCAGCCTGCCCGACAGCCGCCTTTCAAGACTCTTAAATTCGCCCGTACCCGTCGGCAACCCGAAACAGAGCACACGCGCCCTGCCTCCCAAAGTTTCCCCTCTTTCGCGGGCGGAAATTATTTCCTTTTCCATAGCGAGCGCAGCCGCAGGGTCGGGACAGCGTACGCGCCGCTTTTCGGACTGCAAAAGACTTTGCGTGTCGAAATCCGTTTGAGAGGTCTCGACTCCGCCTATTTTCTCCGCGTAGGAAAAAAAGCTTAAACCTTTTTTTTCAAGGATTTGCCTGCATATCGCTCCCGCCGCAGTATAGACTACGGTATTTCTCGCGCTTGCCTCCTCGCAGACGGGGCGGGCGTTTTCAAGCCCCAATTTGACGCAGCCCGCCAAATCGGCGTGACCGCTCCGTATCGCCGTGATAGGTTTAGTCCCGTCGGACGCAACTTCAACCGCATTGGGTATGAAAAATCGCAATACGGCGCCTGTCGTCACCCCGTTGTCAAGTCCGTTGAGAAAAATAATCTCGTCCGTTTCCGAAAGCTGCCTTTCGCTTCTTCCCACGCCGACACGGCGGCGTCTCAATTCGTTTTTGATTTTGTCAACGGAAATTTCAAAACCGCGCGGCACTCCTTTCAACGCGGCGGAGTATCCCGCTCCGTGCGACGTGCCGTCAAAGCTGAGTACAAGCATGGCTCAGGCGCAAAAACGGCGGCGCAGTCCCATAAACGCGGCTCGCAAAAGCTCGCCGCTTTTGTTTGATGACGCTGTTGTCTTGGCGCTTTCTATAAGGTCGGCGACAAAATCAAAGGAGATATTTCCCTCCGAGTCAACTTTCATCCTGATGTTTCCGTCAAATTTATCCGAGCTGTAAGGATAATCCTCCGCGCCCGTCGAGTATTTTCTGTAAGTGCAATAAACCCGAGTGTTTTTTGCCGCAAGCTTTTCCAAAGTTTCAGGTCTGGGATGGCCGTAAGAATTTTCGCCGCAGGAAATCATGGCGTATTCGGGCATAAGCATATCAAGCAGCTCCTGCTTGGTAGACTCTCTGCCGCCGTGATGCGCCACCTTCAGCACGTCGACGTCTCCGTCAAAATCATTGTCGAACAGACGGTTGCTGACGTTTTCGATGAAATTGTCCTCAGCCTCCTCGTCGCTGTCCCCGGTAAGCAAAATTCTGCGGCCGTTGAACTCCAAAAGCATCATGGGCGACACGTTGTTTTTCTGCTTTGCCGTGCTAATGGTTTTGTACATTTCCACCGACGGATTGTAAAAATAAAATATGTATCCCGCGTCCTCTCCGCCTATCGTCATGCCTTCGAGATTGTAATAGACGTTTTCAAGCGTCGGCTCGCCGTACACGGCGTTCATAAAGTCGGAGTAAGCCTGAGTGGTGACGGTATCCACCGCATAATTCATTTCCTCCGCATACTCCTTCAACGGGTCGTTTGAAAAATATTTGCTTTCGGCGACAACCATAGGACGGTAGACGTTTTTCACGTCGATGTCCTCGTGCGCAATTACATTGTCGAGACTGCCGCAGTGGTCGGCGTCGGTATGCGTAAGCATAACGTAATCAAGCGTTATTTTGCCGTTTTCGTCCTTTAAATCGGTGTAATCGAACAGATAATTTATAATATGCGCTGCGATTTTGCTGTCCTTGTCGCCGCCGTCGATAAGCATATTTTTGCCGTCGGGCAGCTGCAAAAGAATACTGTCCCCCTGATGAACGTCTATCATGTGCACGATAAGCTCGCCGTCAACGGTTGAAACGACCTTTTTTACCGCGTTTTTGTAATATTTAAAGCCGTACGAGCTGCCGAGCTCGAAGTTGAAGGGCGTTATGTCGTAATAATACAGCGCGCCGCACGCGATGACGGCAAGCACAAGAATCACCGCCACAACGGCAATGGTTTTCTTTTTCTTTTTTGACTTTCCTTTTCCTGCCGCAGCCGCTGCGGCGGCTCCTGCGGCGGCGGCTCCCACCGCAAAGCCGGCAAGCTGTTTTTTCTGCTCCGATTTGCTTTTCGCCACCCGCGTGGTCTTTTTGTCGTTTTTCTTTTCAGCCATAAGTTTCTCCTTGTCTTACTTTGCGCCGAGCATAAGCTTTATTACCGGCATCTGCTCCAACGCCGCGCGATAGCCTTCCTCTATCATTTCGTCAACGCCCTCCAATTTTGTGGATTTGAACCTTTTAAGGTCAGGCTCTATCATGACGTCCGTATTCATAATCCCCTTGTAGGCGGTGCTTTTCATAGCTATGTTGAACGTAGCCCAAAATACGCTGAGCAAACGGCGCGACGAAGTGCCCTCTCCTCTCGTCGGGTTGAGGTCGACAGCCACCACGTAATCTGCTCCCATACCGCGCGCGATGTCGGAGGGTATCGTGTTGAGCAAGCCGCCGTCCACGTAATGCTCGCCCTCTATGTCAACTCCCGAAAAAATGACGGGAACCGAGCAGCTCGCACTGATTGCCTTGGCAAGATTGCCGCGCGTAAAAATCCTTTCCTCGCCCGTCGCCAAATTGACGGCGTTGCAGGCGAAGGGCGTTTTCAGCTCGTTGAAATTTTTGCCGCCGAGCAGCCTGTAAGCCAATCTTTCTATGTTGCGGGATTCGGACGGAAAAAAAACGGAGCGGCTGTTTCTTATGTCCTTTTCTTTAACCGACCGGCAAAACTCCGCCATTTTCTCCCATGAAATTCCCGCGCAGTAAGCCGCTCCCACAAGACTGCCCACGCTCGTGCCCGCCACAAAATCGAAATCAAGCCCCGTTTCCTCGAAGGCTCTGATTACGCCGACGTGAGCTATGCCTTTGGCGCCGCCTCCGCTTAAAGCAAGCCCGACCTTGTATCTGTGTCTGAGCTTTGGCGCCGTCTTTTCGGGAAGCTCCTCTTTTTTTCTGCCCCAAAACCTCATAGCTTTTCTCCTGATTTTTAATTATACACCAACGCGGCGCGAAAATCAATCAAGCTCGGCTTTTTGTCCGCAAAAAGTTGAACTGCACCGATTTTTCTGATATTATTGAAACATGGAACTGCAAACGCTGCTTGCGCCTTTCAGACGCGCCGTAAATCAATTTTCCTTAATCGACGACGGGGACAAAATCGCCGTCGGAGTTTCGGGCGGCAAGGACAGTCTTGTGCTGCTCGCGCTGCTCAACGCTTACCGAAGATTTTCGCCGCAGCGGTTTGAACTTGCCGCAGTCACCGTAGACATGGGCTTCGAAGCGGACGCATACGCGCCCGTGCGCAAATTTTGCGAGCAGCTTGACGTGGACTACACCGTCGAAAAAACCGACATTGCGCAGATTCTTTTTGAAATCCGCAAGGAATCAAATCCTTGCAGCCTGTGCTCCAAAATGAGACGGGGCGCGCTCAACGGCGTTCTCAGACAAAAGGGATTCGGCAAGCTTGCGTTGGGACATCATGCCGACGACGTTGTGGAAACCTTTTTGCTTTCCATGTGCTTTGAGGGCAGGCTCAATACCTTTGCGCCCAAGTCGTTTATGAGCCGCACGGGAATTGCGGTAATCAGACCTATGGTTTTTATCGACGAAAGAGATATTGCCGCTTACGCCAAAAATCTGCCCGTCGTTCACAATCCCTGTCCCGCCGACAAGCATACACAAAGAGAATATATGAAAACGCTTTTGAAAAAGATTCAGGAGGACATACCCTTTGCAAAAGACAGAATCACCGCCGCAGTCATGCATCCCGAAAGGTACAACCTGTGGGACAAGGCGGAAGAAAAATTTATTGCCGACAAAAGCAACGGGGAGCCCGACTGACGGACTCCCCCCTTTTTCATTGCGCGTTTTCCGATTTGTATTTTTCCTTGGTAGCCGTTCCGCCCCTGATGTGCCGCTCGTTGAGATTGACGTCAAGCACGGCTTTCACCTTTTTGCGCAAGTCGGCGTCGATTTTGTCCAATCGCTCCGTAAGGTCCTTGTGAACCGTCGATTTGGACACATCGAATTTTAAAGCGCAGGCGCGCACCGTCGCTTTGTTTGCAATTACGTATGCCGCCGACTGCAAAACCCTTTCCACAATATAATCTTTCATAACCTTTCCCGTCCCTCAGTATTAAAAGTTTATTGCTTTTCTCCCGCGGAAATGACAAATTATTTCTTTTTTTGCGTATCAAGACAAACATAAAGGTGCATAATTTTTTTCGGAGGTTTAAACCATGAAATTAAAGGAATCCACAACTTTCGTAAATCTTGCGCGCGCGTTTGCGGGAGAATGTCAGGACGGAGCAAGATATCAGTTTCTCAAAGACAAAGCGGAACGGGAAGGACTTGCCTACGTCGGTCAGATATGCACCGAGCACGCGACAAACGAAATGAAGCACGCCAAAGTTTTTTACGACTTTATTACCGACAACGGCACGGAGAGAGTGCCCAACATAGAGTTCACTGCCGGATACCCCTTCAAAGCGGGAACGCTCAACGAGGAAATAAAATCCGTAGCGCAGGACGAACTCAATCAGGCAACCACAATTTATCCCGATTTCGCGCAGGTGGCAAAGGATGAAGGCTTTCACGATGTCGCGCAGGCTTTCGAGCTGATTGCAGAGGTGGAGCGCTCACACTATCTCGTACTCGAACAGATTTACGCCAAGCTCGAAAAGGACAAGCTTTACAACAGCGAAAAAGCAATTCAATGGAAATGCACGGAGTGCGGCCACGAGGATACGCGCAGAGCCGCCTGGACGGAATGTCCGCTGTGCCACAGCGCGCAGGGAGAAGTAAAAATTCCTCTCGAATTTTAAAACTTAAAAACGCGGTCGGGGCAACAACCCTTTTGAACGCGTTTTTTTTATGCCTTTTAAGCGCGCAGAGTTAAAATTTTTTTAAATCGGGGTTTACAATTGACTTTTTTTCGAGATTGTAATAAAATTTCTTTTGAGGTTTTTTTATGGACAGCAAGGTAACAATGGACAAGCTGGTCAATCTCTGCAAGGGCAGAGGCTTTGTATATGCCGGCAGCGAAATTTACGGAGGACTTGCAAACGCATGGGACTACGGTCCGCTTGGAGTCGAACTTAAAAACAACATCAAAAGAGCATGGTGGCTTAAATTCGTGCAGGAGCCGCCCACAAACGTGGGGCTTGACTCCGCCATTCTCATGAATCCCGCAACCTGGAGGGCGAGCGGACATCTCGGCGGCAAATTCGACGACCCTCTGATGGACTGCAAAAGCTGCAAAAGCCGTCACCGCGCGGATAACCTTATCGAAAACTACGCCGCGAAAAAAAAGCTTTCATTAAACATCGCAGGCTGGTCAAACGAGCAGATGGAAAGCTTTATCGAGGAACACGAAATTGCCTGTCCCGTGTGCGGCAGCCGTGATTTCACAAAAATAAGGCAGTTCAACCTGATGTTCAAAACCTTTCAGGGAGTAACCGAGGACAGCGCCAACACGCTGTACCTCAGACCGGAAACGGCTCAGGGTATTTTCGTCAACTTCAAAAACATCTGCCGCACCACCCGCAAAAGAATACCTTTCGGCGTGGGACAGATAGGCAAAAGCTTCCGCAACGAAATCACTCCCGGAAACTTTATCTTCCGCATAAGGGAATTCGAGCAGATGGAGCTTGAATTTTTCTGCAAGCCGGGCACAGACCTCGAATGGTTTGAATACTGGAAAAACCGCTGCCGCGATTGGCTCAAATCGTTGGGGATTTCCGACGACAGGCTGAGAATGCGCGAGCACAAAAAAGAAGAGCTTTCCCACTACTCCAAGGCAACCACCGACTTTGAATTTTTGTTTCCTTTCGGGTGGGGCGAGCTGTGGGGCATAGCCGACAGAACGGATTTCGACCTCATGTGTCATCAGAACGCAAGCGGCGAAAGCATGGAATACACCGACCCCGTGAGCAACGAAAAATACGTGCCATATTGCATAGAGCCTTCTTTGGGCGCCGACCGTGTAGTGCTCGCCTTTTTGTCCAACGCATACGACGAGGAAACGCTTGAAAACAACGAAACGCGCGTCGTGCTAAGACTCCACCCCGCGCTTGCCCCCTTCAAGGCGGCTGTGCTGCCGTTGCAAAAAAAGCTGGGAGAAAACGCAGCGCAAATCTGCGACAGGCTGGCAAAAAGCTTTAACGTGGACTATGACGAGACGGGAAGCATCGGCAAACGATACCGCAGACAGGACGAAATAGGCACGCCTTTTTGCATAACGGTGGATTTTCAGACCTTGGAGGACGACACCGTGACGGTAAGAATGCGCGACAGCATGGAGCAAATCCGAATCAAGACGGAAGAGCTGGAAGGCTATATTTCTCAGGCATTGAAATTTTAAAAAATAAAAACAAGGAGCATATAAATGTTAAGCAACGAAAAACAAAAACAATTCGCACGTCTGGCAGTCGAAATAGGCGTAAACCTGCAAAAGGGTCAGATTCTCATCATCAACTCCCCCATAGAATGCGGCGAGTTCGCCCGCATAATTGCCGAAACCGCTTTTGAAGCCGGAGCCAAAGACGTTTTCGTCTATTGGAAGGACGAAAAGCTTTCCAAAATCAGATACCAACACGCCGATACGGAAACGCTTGTGGACATTCCCGAATGGATGGTCGCGCAAAAACTTTACGGCGTGACGCAAAAAGCCGCGCATATTTCCATAACCTCGGACGACCCCGATATTTTCGAAGGAATCGACGCGGGAAAAATCAAGGCTTATTCCACGGCGTCGAGCAAGAAATTCATAGAATTCAGAAAAGCCACCATGTCAAACGCGGTCCGTTGGTGTATCGTACCCGTACCGTCGGTAAACTGGGCGAAAAAGATTTTCCCGAATTGCTCCGACGAGCAGGCTGTGGACAAGCTTTGGGACGCAATAGCGGTGACAATGCGCCTCAACGAAAAAGACCCCGTCAAAGCATGGAAGGAACACAACGAAAAACTCGAACACAGAGCAAAATTCCTCAACGAGCACAACTTCGAGTACATACGCATGACAAACTCCAAAGGCACCGACCTAAAAGTCGGTCTTGCCGAGGGACACATCTGGACGGGCGCAGGCGAAAAAGCGCTGGACGGAATAAACTTCACCGCAAATATGCCCACCGAAGAGGTTTTCACCGCTCCACACAAGTACAAGGTAAACGGTATCGTGAAAAGCGCGCTTCCCCTTGTTGAAAACGGAACGGTCATCGACGATTTCTTCATCGAATTCAAGGACGGTCGCGTTTGCAACTTCGGCGCGGCAAAGGGCTACGAAACGCTTAAAAATCTCGTGGAAACGGACGAGGGCAGCCATTATCTCGGAGAAATCGCGTTAATCGGCAAACACTCCCCCATTTCCGAATTGGGCATTCTGTTCTACAACACCCTTTTCGACGAAAACGCCAGCTGCCACCTTGCTCTCGGAAAGGGCTATCCCTCAACCGTCAAAAACGGCGACAAGCTGACAGTCGAGCAGCTTGACAAGCTCGGCGTAAACGACTCGATCGAGCACTGCGACTTCATGGTAGGCACAAAGGATTTGCACGTCGAAGGTATAGGCTACGACGGTAAAGTCGTAGCTCTGTTCGAGGACGGCGAATGGGTTATCTGAAAAAGTTTTAATTACAAAAGCCCCCGTGCGCACTGTTTCGCACGGAGGCTTATTTTATTTGTCGAGAAATTCATTTACGTTCAATATTTCGCAATCGAAGCCGTTTTTGCGCAGTTCCGACAGATATTTCTCCCTCATGGCGTCGGTTTCGGACGGCTCGCCCTCCTCTTTGACATATATACTGCCCTTGCTGACCTTGGCGGTATATTGTCCGCCGCAGGCGTAAATTTTTTTAATCACGCTGTGCAAAACCTCGCCTCCCGAGCATTCCAACGCGCGGGAAAGACTGACAAGTTTCCCTTTAAGCGCGCCGCAGGGGGCGCTTCTCAGTCTGTTGGAACGTATATATTCGGAAATGGCTTTTATTGCCTCCAAAGTAACGCGTTTTTTGCTTATTTGTCCGGACAGAGAAACCGTGCGCGTTACAACGAAATTTCTGTTGCTGCCGATACGCACGTTGAATTTTTCCAAAAGACCTTCTACCGAAAGACCGCTGTCCTCGCAAAGATATTTTAAAGTAAGCATGCTTGCAAGCGCGTCCTCGTCGGAGGCGTGGTGGGCAAAGCTTATCCCCAGCTCGTCGGCGATTTTGTCAAGCCCTCTCACGTCCTTGTCGCCCCGATAAAGCTTGAAAAGCAGCTGCGAACAGATAAAATCGAAATTGATGCACGGAAGTCTGTTGTGCCTGCACGCGCTGTTGAGCATACTTACGTCGCTTTCCACCGCGTGCCCCACCACACGCACGGTCGGGTCCGTCAACAGACCTTTGAGTCTGCCGTAAACCTGCCCGAATGCAGGCGCATGCTCAATCACGTCTTTGTCGAGATGCAAATCTATGCCGACGTTTTTGCGCGTGCCGTTCAGGTTATATTTCGTTTTGGGGTTTATCCAAATATTTTCTTTGTGTAGAATATTGAAGCTCTCGTCCGCGATAACGTAACCCACGCTGCAAATGCTGTAAGGCTTGTAACCGTTTGCCGCTTCGATATCAAATGCCAAAAAATTCATTTCAAGTCCGAAAAAGGCTCCGCCTGAAAAATGCGGAGCCGTTTGATTTTATTCCCACTCGATTGTCGCGGGAGGCTTGCTTGTGACGTCGTAGACGACTCTGTTTACGTGCTCCACATTGTTGACGATTTTGTTGGATATGCGCTCCAAAACGTCAAACGGTATCCGCGCCCAATCCGCCGTCATACCGTCCACGCTTGTCACCGCCCGCAACGCAACAGTGTAGCTGTACGTTCTGAAATCTCCCATAACCCCCACCGATTTGGCGTTGGTCAAAACAACGAAATACTGCCATATGTCGCGGTTGAGTCCCGCATTTTCAAGCTCGGTGCGGAAAATGTAGTCGGCTTCGCGCAAAATACCGAGTTTTTCGGGAGTTATTTCTCCAAGCACCCTGATTGCAAGTCCCGGACCGGGGAAGGGCTGACGCATAACTATGCTGTCGGGCAATCCCAATGCGACGCCCACCTTTCTCACCTCGTCCTTGAACAAATCCCTCAACGGTTCGAGTATTTCCTTGAAATCCACGACAGACGGCAGACCGCCCACGTTGTGGTGGCTCTTTATGACCGCGCTCGTAGGACTGCCGCTTTCTATAACGTCGGGATATATGGTGCCCTGCACAAGAAAGTCCACCGCGCCTATTTTTTTAGCTTCCTTTTCAAAGACCCGGATAAACTCCTCGCCTATGATTTTTCTCTTGCGCTCGGGGTCGGTTACGCCTGACAGCTTGTTAAGAAAATGCTCTCCCGCATCCACCGCTATCAGATTGAATCCCCTTTCGTCGCGGAAAACTCTGATAATTTCCTCCGTTTCGTTTTTCCGCATCAATCCGTGATCAACGTAAACGCAGGTCAGGCGGTCTCCGACCGCCTTTTGAACCAACGCCGCCGCGACCGCGCTGTCCACGCCGCCCGACAAAGCGCAAAGCACCTTTCCGTCCCCGACCTTTTTGCGGATTTTTTCCACGCTTTCGGTGACAAAATTGCCTATCGACCAACGTTCCTCGATTTTGCAAACGGAATACAAAAAGTTTTTGAGTATTTGCCTGCCGTATTCCGTATGATTGACCTCGGGATGAAACTGTACGCCGTAAATTTTCTTTTCGACGCACTCCAACGCTGCTACAGGACAGGTAGGCGTAGTCGCCGTCCTGCGGAAGCCTGCGGGAATTTCGCTTATGTAGTCGCAGTGACTCATCCAGACGACGCTGTTCTGCTTGACGGAAGAAAACAGCTCGGACTGATTCACGTTGAGATACTGCTTTCCGTATTCGCTGACGGGCGCGGTGCGCACAACGCCGCCGAGCCTGTGCGCGATGTACTGCATGCCGTAGCATATGCCGAGAACGGGCACTCCGAGACTGAAAATTTCGTCTGAAATCTGAGGCGCGTTTTCCTCGTAGACACTGTGCGGTCCGCCGCTTAAAATAATGCCCTTGGCTCCGTAAGCCCTGATTTTGTCCATACCCGCGCGCCAAGGCATGATTTCGCAATAAACATTCTGTTCTCTGACTGCGCGCGCTATCAGTTGAATATACTGACCGCCGAAATCGATAACTAATATTTTGTCCATATTTTTCGTTTTATATCTTGGTAGAATAGTTGGGCGACTCTTTTGTTATCGAAATGTCGTGAGGATGACTTTCAATCAGACCCGCGTTGGTTATCCGCGTAAACCGCGCGTTTTTGCGCATACCGTCTATTGTCTGCTGCCCCGCGTAGCCCATGCCGCTTCTCAAACCGCCCATGAGTTGGAACACCATTTCTCCGAGAGCGCCCCTGTAAGGAACCCTGCCCTCGACGCCCTCGGGCACGAACTTGGTCGCCGACTCCTGAAAATATCTGTCCTTGGAGCCTGCCTCCATAGCCGCGAGCGAACCCATGCCGCGATAGACCTTGAAGCTTCTGCCTTGGAAAATTTCCATAGCGCCGGGGCTTTCGAGCGTCCCCGCAAACAGACTGCCTATCATAACGGCGCTTGCGCCTGCCGCAATGGCTTTGGCTATGTCGCCGGAATACTTGATGCCGCCGTCGCCTATGATGCGTTTGCCCAACTTGTCCGCCGCCTCGGCGCAATCCATAATGGCCGTTATCTGCGGCACGCCGATACCCGCCACAACGCGCGTCGTGCATATGGAGCCGGGTCCCATGCCTACCTTGACTACGTCAGCGCCCGCTTTGATGAGCGCCTCGGTTGCCGCAGCCGTAGCCACGTTGCCGGCAATCACAGGCAGGTCGGGAAATTTTTCTTTGATTGCAGTCACCATTTCACCGACGAAACGGGAGTGACCGTGGGCAGTGTCTATGGCAACAACGTCGACTCCCGCGTCAACCAGAGCGGCAACGCGCTCCATCGTTCCTTTTGCGATGCCTACCGCGGCGCCCGCCAAAAGCCGTCCCTTGGAGTCTTTCGCGGAGTTGGGATACTGAATTGATTTTTCTATGTCCTTGATTGTAATCAAGCCTTTTAGCTTGAAGTTTTTGTCTACTATCGGGAGCTTTTCGATACGGTGTTTGCCGAGTATTTCCTGAGCCTGTTTGAGAGTGGTGCCCACAGGCGCCGTCACGAGATTCTCTTTGGTCATGACATTGTTTATCGGCTGATTGAAATTGGTTTCAAAACGCAGGTCGCGGTTTGTGAGTATGCCCACAAGCCTGTCCGTGTCGTCCACAATGGGAACGCCCGAAATTTTGTAGCGCGCCATAAGCTCCAACGCCTCGGTGACCATATTTTCGGGATGCAGCGAAAACGGGTCGGTAATCACGCCGTGCTCGCTTCTCTTTACCTTGTCAACCTGACTTGCCTGCTCGTCTATCGACATATTTTTGTGAATAAGCCCCAGCCCGCCCTCGCGCGCCATGGCAATCGCAAGCTTGTATTCGGTGACGGTGTCCATTGCCGCGCTCATCAACGGAATGTTAAGCTTGATTTTGTCGCACAGCTTTACCGACAAATCAGCCTGACTCGGCTGAAAATCCGAAGCCTGAGGTATAATAAGAACGTCGTCGAAGGTCAAGCCTTCTTTAACAATCTTTTCCATGTTGTATCTTGCTCTCCTGAAAATTAGGTAATTTTAATTTAATTTATCCTTCCAAAAATCGTGGACTTCGTTGCCTTCTTCCCAAACGACGGTGATGTTTCCCTGCTTATCCTTTTCGCCCATTCTCGCCTCGACCAGCCGTTTTAAGTCCTGACGCATATATCTCTGCGCGGTGGCATGGTCTCCGCCGATTTCGTCGCGCCACGAATAATTTTGATAATAATCCATAAATTCGTCAAGAATCATGTTCGGCTCGAGTTTTTTGTTTTTCACCGCCGCGTCTATATAGGCTTTGAGCGGATTGTAGCCCGCATAATAATAGCTGCTGCCGCTGTTGATATAGCTTTTTGCGAGATTGAAAATGTTTTCGTCGTTCTCGTCAAGCCTGACAGCTATGCTGTAAATATAATTGTACTGCACGTAGGTCTTTGTGCTGAAATCACGCTCGGACAAAATTTCGTTGTCGTCAAGCTCGTCGCAGAAATCCGTAAAATCGGAAGATGTGAATTTAGTTCCGTCCACCTCGGCAGGCACAAGCAAAGCCCTGCCCGACCGCTCGACTATCGACCAATTCTTTGCGTCAACGGCGCGCAGAAAGGCAGTGTAATAGTCGTCCACCTCGCCGCTCTTTTTTGCGGCGCGGGACGCAAGCCATGCGGAGGTGTTTTTCATCCCCACCGTATAGCAAAAGCTGCCCGACGACGCGGGAAAAACCAAAATATAAAAAGCGAAAATCAAAATCAGCGCGGCTACAAGTACAACCAGCGTCCTGACTGCGGTTTTGGTAACAACCTGCGTTGTTTCGCTCCGCTGTTTTCCCGACGGCCGCTTTGCCGCGTTTTTCGTTTTCTTTTCCTGCCTTTGCGCAGGCTTTTCCGTGACAACGTCAAACTCGCGGGCCTCCGCCTCGGACTCGACGCTTTGAGCGTTGCCGTCCGACAACTGTTTGACCGATTCGTTGGCGTTTATTTCACCGTTTGCGTTTTTCTCATCCATTTCTGCCTCCGTTCAAGGCTTGTCCGCCTCAAATTTCGTTATTGATTATTTTACCACAACCGCAGGCAATTTGCAAGACCATTTCGGAGATTGCCTCAATATAAAACGATAAATTTTTAAGAAAAACCCGCGACGTTCAATCGCAGGCGTTTTCTTCTATTCTCGTAATTTTGTCAAGACGGCGTCTGTGGCGTCCGCCCTCAAACTCCGTGGTAAGAAAAATGTCCGTCAACAGCTTGGCTTTGGGCGCGTCGATTACGCGTGCTCCCAAAGCAAGCACGTTGGAATCGTTGTGCTGTCTCGTCGCCCTCGCGGAAAACTCCTCGGTGCACAGGGCGCAGCGTATGCCCTTGACTTTGTTGGCAACTATGCTCATACCTATACCCGTGCCGCATACAAGCACGCCGCGCTCGCATTCTCCCGACGCCACGCTCTTGGCTGCCTTGTAAGCATAGTCGGGGTAGTCGCAGGATTCGGCGCTGAAGGTGCCGAAGTCCTTGCACTCGTACCCCTCTTGCAAAAGATGGGTTTTGATTTCTTCTTTCAATGCGTAACCCGCATGGTCGCAAGCTAATGCTATGGTCATATTATATCACTTCCTTTTTCACAAATTAAAAAATGTTGTTGCCCGCCGACCTTTTGAGACGGTTTAAAACGCTGTCTGCCACCTCGCCTTTTCTCGTCCAAACGGCTATGATGCAGTCGTGTTTTTTTTCAAGCGCTCTCAACGCGCCGAAAAGATTGCGCGCGCACTCCTCGTCGGTGCTTCCGAGACAGACCGTCTCGGCGTCCTCAAAATTTTCCTCCCGCTCCATACCGCACAGCAAAACGGGATTTTTCCCCGCCTGCACGGCTTCTCTGTAACGCGCAAAAATCTTTTCCCTGTCTCCGTCGAGATTGAGCGCCATTTCGCAGCAAGGCGCGTAATGTCTGTAACGAAGTCCGGGCGAATTGAGCTTTGCCGAGGGCGCGTCCTCTTTGAGATAAACAACCCTTTTAGACAATACCCTTTCTATCGACGCGGCGGAAACTATGCCGGGACGCAGAACGACAGGCGCGTCTCCCGTCAAATCCAAAACCGTCGACTCTATCCCGACGCGACAATTTCTGCCCGACAAAATGACGGGCAGCCTGCCGTCCATGTCCTCCGCAACCTGCAAAGCAGACGTCGGACTCGGACGCCCCGATTTGTTTGCCGAAGGAGCGGCAAGAGGCACGCCGCACGCGCGTATAAAACCGCGCGCCTCGCGGCTTGCAGGCATCCTGACCGCAACGGTGTCAAGCCCAGCCGTGACGTTGGGCGGGAGCGAGTCGCGCTTTTTGAGCACAAGCGTCAAGCTGTCAGGCCAAAACTTGTCAATGATTTTCCTCGCGTCGGCGCTGATTTCGCAGGCGACCTCCTCTATCTGACTTTTTTTGCAGACGTGCACGATGAGCGGATTGTCTCCGGGACGCCCCTTCGCCGCAAAAATTTTGTCAACCGCGCGCGCGTCGAATGCGTTTGCCCCAAGACCGTAAACGGTTTCGGTGGGAAAGGCGACAATTCCGCCGTTTTTTATTACCTCCGCCGCAACGGCGACGTTCTTTTTGTTATAGGGCAAAAGTTGAGTTTTCATTTCAAGCTTATGGATTATTTTAACAAATTTTTAGAGTTATGTCAAATAACTTAATCAATTACATCGCGTTATCTTTAACCGCAGTCGAACCGAAAAAACGCCGTAATGTTGTTTTGAGACGACACTGCGGTAAACAAAACTGCTATAATTTTCGTGAAAACCTTTAAGAAAATGACCGTGTTTAAGAAAAACACGGTCATTTTTTGGGTTTTTTCATATATAATATTGCAAAATATTTTGTCATTTTTAAGGGTTAAACATACAAAAAGTCAGAAAAATTTAAACATTAATTCTATTATTTATTTAACTTCAAAATAAAGTTTTCCAAGTTAGATATAAACCACTTAATTTGGTTGGCTTTTATCTTATCTTCAAACGCTCCTTGTTTTAATAACTCTTCTAATCCTTGTTTTAATTGTTCTAGATATGGCTTTTCTAACATAAAGAACTCATTAATATTAGCATATCCATATCTACCTAAAAAAACGCTTCTTAATTTTGATATTTGACTAGTTTCAAGCAATGGAATTAATTGCAACAATTTATCAACATCAATTTTCTGCATAAAAGCACGGTCGCTTAAAAATCTATCTTCCCGTTTGGAAATTTTGCCATAAAACTCATCAAATTCTTCAACAGTATAATTATAATCTTGCCACTGTCTATTATCAGAATCAGCAATATCTTTTAATTCCTTTTCAAATTCAGCAAATTCTTTTTGTTCATCTTCTGTATGTAGTTCGATTCCACTATTATGCAACAACTTTATCTTGTTTTGCATACTCGCTTTCCTTATATTTTGAATCATAAAATTCTTACATTTATCTACCAAATCGTAACACTCAACTACATATTTTAAGGAAATTAAATAATTGGATAATTTTAAATATTCACTATAAGGAATATCGTCTTTCTCTAGAAAATCGCAGGTACTAATTACTGCAGAAACAACATCTTCCTCGTTCAATTCATAATAATTATAAATTACATTTAAAACTTCCGATACTGCATTCTTTTTTAATAATGCATCTCTCTGTTCTATAAAATATCTATTGCTTGCCTCTAATAGTTTTTTATCTTTTTGCTGAAAAACAACATAGTCGTACGCAATTTTATACAAAGGATACTTATATGACCCCAATGTAGTTGATGTAATCGATTTATCATCCTCCCAACACAAAAAAACATTTTTCTTATGCTTAAATGCGAAGATAATTACCCCTAAAAATAATGCCCTTACAAAATCTATGTCCAAATCAAAATCAATGCCGTTGAGTAAATCCACAACTTTTTGACATCCAAAAATAAATGAACGGAAATTATATGAGTTTACTTCTATCGTCATTATCGCATATCGAATCTCATCAGCGATATTAGAATACCCTAAAATATTTTTATCGGCAATCATCAAATCAAAATATTTGTTCGAAAAATTTCTCATTATATTTTCTATCGTTTCAATATAATTACCCATAAAATAAATGGTATCATTAATGGTTTTTTCTTTGATTTTTAAATATTCTAATGTGTCAGACGAAAACACTTTTTTAATATTTTTCTTGCCGTCTTTTTCTTCTACTATTTCTTCATATTTATAAATTTCTTGTTCGTTTGCAACTAATAGAACTTTTACGCCGTCTTGCTCAACCAAACTGTTAACATATCCCAATATCTCTTTTATATCAATGGAACTGCGCTCCACATCTTCTAAAACAATCAGTTTACCAGTCAAGTCAACAGAACTATATAGATTGTTTAAGTCTTTCTCACTTACACTCAAATCAACCCCAAAAAAACTTGTCACCCCTTTAACTATTGTCTTAGCTATTAATTTCCCGGAAGATATTTTTTCGGATTTTTTACTAAGCATCTTTGCTCGCAATTCAAGATATATGTTCTTGTTTATTTCGGCGATATCGCTTATTCCATATAAAGAAACGACAATACATTTTTTATCGCCGTCCTTTTCAATATATGGCAACAACTCATTCCTTATATAATAACTTTTGCCAGAACCCCATTCGCCAGTAAGCATAATAGCACTATTTGTTTTATCGTTATCCAAATAGTTTTTTATAGTATTGTTTAATTGCTCAAAATCCATTATTAATATCCTTTAATTATTTTTATCATTATTTCCACGAACAATTTATTGAAATTATCGTTGCTGGCATGCCGACAATTTGTACGTCAAATTTAAGACTGGTTTCTACTTTAGTAGAAGCGTTATGTATACGGAAATTAGATTGCCAGCCCCCATCCATATAAAGTTCTACCGTATTTGTGCTATTAGGCTTAAAATCAAAACTAACAATTCTTGTAGGCAAAGAAGCAACTGGTATTTGAATTCTAGGTTGATTTATACGGCTTGGTTGATTAAGTTTTCCGTGCAAATTATATGATTGAATTTGTGTAATTCTTTTGCTGTCAATACTTATAACTTTATAAAAATCAAATTCGCCAAGTAAATATTCCACCATTTTGCGTGGCACAGCAGAATCAATGCTATTGCTCTTTTGAATTTCTTTAATAAATGCCCTTAAAAGAGGAACATAGATTTGTAAATCTTTTGATGGTAATTCACTCCATTTTTTATCAAATGATTTTTGCTCTGTCAAATAATCAAAAATAGGTTTTATTTCTTGCCAATATTCAGCAGAACAAGGAACACCAAACCATTTTGAACCAAAATCTAAAGACTTACCTAAACGACTATGCTTTACGGCAAAATGATTATGCTTTATACTTAAACCAATTTCCCATTTTGCGTCTTTTCTAGTAATTACAATATCTCTAACGTCGCCCTCCTTTCCTTCGCTATCTGTTTGACACGTAAGCACCACCATATCTTCGCCTTCTTCAAGTAGCATCGGTTCCATGTCAAAAATTGTACCAACCGTTGCTTTTGCACTTTCTGTTAAAATGTTTTGAAGAACTGGAGAAAGACTATTCCACGCATTAGCGTTAGCATTTAAGGCGCTATTTATTTGAACTATTGCAGGTCTCAGCTTTTGTATTTCTTCACATAATGTCAACACACAAATGTATTCATATGCACGCCCTTGGTTATTACTTTGTTCACTCATATTTTTCTCCTATGCTTTTTCTAAAGTTTCTTTTATTGCTACAGCAACCTCATAAGCAAGATTTACTGGTACAGCATTTCCTATCATTTTATAAGCATCATCCGTATTCTTATATATAAACTTGAAGGAATCTGGAAACCCTTGAACTCTCGCAACTTCCCTAATTGACATACGGCGATATAAATGTTCTTTACCCTTAACGAATTCCCTTTTGTTTTGAGAAATAAATTCCATTTTAGGTGCCTGAGGGTGAATTTGACACTGTCTACCCGATGCTTGAACCGTAAAAGCCTGCTCATCCCAATCCTTTACACGATTTCTACTCATAAATATAGTTGAATATGAACCTGTAAAATACTCGTTATTATTTATAGCTACTGGGTTATGATAATTCTTCTCTCCTGCAGGAACAGCCGTAAATTGCAAATCCCAAATAACATCACGCAATGTCAACTTGTTACCTTTTTTTGTTGAACCTTCTGGAAAGTTAAAATCAATATTCAAATCACTTCTAAATCCAATATAGAAAACTCTTTTCCTTTCTTGTGCTACTCCATAGTCTTTTGCATTTACCAATGTAACCGAAACATTATATCCACATTCCTTAAATGTTTGTATTATGTTTTTAACAGCCTCCGAATGTCTATTAGCTAACATACCACTTACATTTTCCGCAAGAAAAAATTTAGGTTGTTTACTTTTTAATATTCTTATATATTCATAAAACAATTTACCGCGTGAATCATCTATTCCTCGTAATGAACCTGCCTCTGACCAAGACTGACAAGGTGGACCACCAATTATCCCATCAATTTTATTAGGAAAATCTTCTTCTTTAATTTTACGAATGTCTCCCTCTATTAGTTTTGTTAAAGGATGATTCGCCTTAAAAGTTTCCCAAATTGTAGGGTCAAATTCATTCGCAACAGCAACATCAAAGCCTGCTTTTTCAAAGCCCAAATCCAATCCGCCACAGCCACTAAACAAACTAATTACTTTCATTATTTAGACTCCTCTACAAAATTAATACTTTTCTCTTTACAAAACTGATTAAAGGCATATTCCTTAAGTTTTGTTGGTCTTGTTACTCCATTTTCCCACCTACTAATTGTAGCGAATCCAAAACCCAATTCTTTTGCGAATTCCATTTGTGTTAAATTTAATTGCATTCTAGCTTGGTAAACCTTATCTTTAAATTCCATATTGACTCCAACTCTATGTTATTAATCATATTATATCACATCATATCATTTTTTTCAAGATGTTTAGTACCCCTGTAAGAAAATAATTTATATAGACTTTTTGTTGTAGTGAATCATACTCCCCGTTGTGGACTCGAAAAACCATTGCTGGGAGTACTCTCTAACCTCACACAATTAAATATTGTTGGTTCGAGTCACTCATTCTACAACTTTATAAAGTTCTTTCCCTAGTTATAAACTCTATAATCCCTCACAGTTTTTAACTAATTTTACATCTTAAAATAGCAAAATTTCCAGTTTTTTGCATAAAAAAAGAGCCAAAATCATAGTTTTTCGCTAGATTTTGACCAAAAATGAAAAAGAACTTAAATTTATCGTTGAGACAAACTTAAGTTCCTTTTGTGGCTCCCCCTGTTGGACTCGAACCAACGACCCTGCGGTTAACAGCCGCATGCTCTACCGACTGAGCTAAGGAGGAATATAAATTCAGCTTGATTATTCTAGCATTTATCGGTAAATGTGTCAAATGTTTTTTAACAAATTTTTTAAATCATTAAGGGATTTTTTGTTATTAAGAACAAGAAGAAAATATTTATAAACTTATTCGGATTTATTGACACTAAACCGATAAACAAGTAAATATCTTCAAGTAACGACGATTTCATTGCGGAATCGGGCTTATGTGTAACAGCATTGGCACGTCGTTACTTTTTTATGCATTGGACTATGTGTTTTGTATAGCCTTTTCACAGTAATACTCTTTTTTAACATACAATACGAGATTTAGTCATATACGCAAAAAGACCGGATTGTCAAATCCGGTCTTTTTTATAAATCAACGAAAATATTTTTTTAAAAGATTTCTTTTGTTGAAATTTTCAAACTGTAGTGCATATCTAATAAAAATCAATTATTATTGTCGCAAAGCATCAATATACCCGCAATCAGGCTGGCAAACAGCAACGCACAAATTTTGAAAGCCACCCCGACGGGCGGTCTCATGCCGTTTATCGAATTGTTGTATACAACTGTCATAGGCACAACCCAGCAAAGCGGAATCCAATAAATGATTCCCACCCAAAAAGCGACAGTCATCATAATAATCCCCATCAGTGCGTAAATCACGCAGCTGATAATCATAAACACTTTGGCTGCGGTTTGCGTTCCCGTATTGTACCTTGCCGAACGCGTCGGCTGTGTTTCCGCAGCGCGACCGCAGCTCGGACATACCGCGTCGCCGTCGTTCATCTGTGCGCCGCAATACTTGCAATATTTCATCCGTAACCTCCTGAGCTTTTTGAAAAAATTATACTAGATATTTTATCTAGCGTCAAGACATTTTGTGTAGTTTTCGACAAATTTTATGTCAATCTAAATTTTTGCGAAGTTCTCAAGAATTGCCGCAGCCGCCGTTTTTATGTCTCAAAAGCAGGGCGACCGAGCCAAACAATAGAAAGCCGTTTTCTCAAAAAGGAAGCAAAGACGCACCGACACTCCGCGTTTTTCTTAAAAAACAAGGTGCAGGCAATTCTACGCATGCACCTTTCTACTCCGAATGTCAAACTATTTGTATTTGCGTTGTTTGAAATCATGCTTCATTGTCGCAAAGCATCAATATGCCTGCAACCATGCTGACAAACAACAACGAACAAATTTTAAATCCCGTACCAACGGGAAGTCCTGATTTATCTATTGACCTACAATATCTCACGGTCATAGGTATTTTCCAAGCAAGAGGAATAAGAAACAACCCGGTAAGGCAGCAACTGATAATCATGAAAATCTTAGCCGCGATTCTAAGCCCCTCACTCGTTTCATTGCTCTTTGCGGGCGGCTGAGACTCTGTCGAACAACCGCAGCTCGGACAAAAAATAGCCTCGTCTCTCACTTGTGCGCCGCAATGTTTACAATATTTCATACTTTTTACCTCTGTTTTTTTAAAATTATACTAGATGAATTGTCTAGCGTCAAGACATTTTGTGTAGTTTGCGACATAAATTTTCTATGGATAAAAAATTTTGCGAAAGTCTCAAATATTACCGAAACAGCAGCTTTATGACACAAAAACAGGTTGCGAGCGAGTTGCACGTGGTAGAAAGCTGTTACGCAAACTGGGAGCAGGGACGCACGGAGCCGAACATCGCGATGCTTAGAAAGCTTGCCAATTTGTTTAACGTCAGCATTGACGAATTGTTGAACGGCGATTGAGCGTCGGCTCCCCGAACAAACTGTCTTAAAATGCGCTTTTAATTCGGATTTCCGCATTTGTTGTCCGAATTTTCAGGTTGCACCAAATTTTCCAAAATGTTTGTCAAGAAGAACAGTAAGGAATAACTCGCGTATCGAAATCAGGTTTCAAACAAATCTGCCGCAAACCAAAACACTTGTAGCTCCCCTGCCGATTTTAGACCTGACGAATAAGCTTTTGAAATAAGATACAGGGCGCTTCTTGCGCCCTTATCCGCGATTTGGCGGAACGAAACAAAAAAATACGCACACCTGTCAAAAGCGTGCATATACCCCTGTTATGGTGGAGGTGAGGGGACTTGCACCCCTGTACCGCCGTACGGCCAAATGCCTTTCTACGCGTGTAGTTTGCGGTTTGATTTCCCCTGCCGCAAGTCCGCAAACAGACTTATCGACAAGGTAATGCGCTTTTAAGCGAACAGCCGACGCGCAATTTCGCCTGTCCTCTTGCCCGCGCTAAATAGCGCCGCTTGCCTGCCGTGCGGGGAACAGGGGCGACGAGCCGCGAAAATTAAGCGGCGTAAGCCAACTTGTAGTTGGAAACTGAATTATTTTCAGCGTTTATTTTTTTTGCCCGTTTTTACGCAGACTCGGGCGACTGCGACGCGCTTGGCAAATTTCCTGCACAACGGGCGAATCTCAAACACCCCCGCAGCCCTTTTGGGGAGCATGATTATAGCACAACACGCGCCGTTTGGCAAGCAATTTTTACGTTTTGCGTTATCAAACGCTTTAAATTTGTCACAAATGTTGTATTTCGACGAAAAGTATGATATATTTAGTTTGCGGAAAATTTGACGTTTCATTCAAACTGCGAAAAAAATCAATTTAAAACACCACAGATAATTGACGGAGACCGAAAAAATGAAAAACGCGGTCATTTACGTTTTTTCGGGGACGGGCAACACCCTGAAAATAGCCCGAGCTTATGCCGACGAGTTTTTCAGCCGCGGCGTAAGCTGCAAAATACATATTCTCGAAAAGGACGGGATTTTACGCTTTCCCCCGCCGCAGGACTTTGATTTGGCGGGACTGGCTTATCCCATCCATGCTTTCAACGCGCCCTATGTGGTGCACCGCTTTGCCGCCGCGCTGCCCGACCTGCCGTACAAGGAATACTTCATAATAAAATCGTCGGGAGAGCCGCTTGCGATAAACAATATATCTTCGGGCAGTCTTGTCGCAAAGCTAGAAAAAAAGGGTTATTTCCTGACCAACGAATATCACTACGTCATGCCCTACAACATGATTTTCCGACACCCCGACGGCATGGCGGCAAGGATGTGGGACTCCGCCAAACGGCTGTGCGCGGCAGACGCAAAGGAAATCCTTGACGGCAAAAAAAGTTTTCTAAAATCCTTTCCCTTCGGCAGAACAGTCTCGGCGCTGTTTCGCATAGAGCATCCCGCCATGAAAATAAACGGACTCCGTTTCAAAGCAGGCGACAAATGCACGGGCTGCGGAAAATGCGCGGCAAACTGTCCCGTCGGCAATATCGGCATGTCGGAGGGCAAGCCTAAATTCGGCGGAAAATGCGTCATGTGCGCCCGCTGTTCCTTCTATTGCCCCGCCGACGCAATCAGCATAGGTCTGCTCAACGGCTGGAAAGTCAACGGAGCTTACGATTTTGACGGCAAACAAAAGGACGTCAGCGGCAAAATGCCCGAATTTTTGAAGATTGCCTATGAAAAATATTTTCAAAAGGCAGAGGAAAAAATTGCTCTTTTAAACGCGTCGCAGCCAACTAAATTTTCCTTTGACGTTCAGGAAGAAGATTCCTCCGCCGACATGACCGTCAAAAACAATCACTGACAAAACGACCGTCGTCGGTTTTGAACAACACCCGAAAATTTTGATTAAAAACGTGTTTCAAGTGTTTACCCCGCCTGCACGCAAAAATACAAATCAAAACTCATTTAAGAGCCTACAGGAGTAAATATGGCAAAATACAACGAAAAATATTTCGGAAAAAATTCCGAAGTCTGCGCCGTAGAAAATATGCTTTCGGCAGGCGAACAAATTATCTTGCGCGAAAAGCCCAAACGCAACGCATATATATTGGCGCAGGTTTTAAAAATGATGCCTTTCGCCCTTTTGTGGATTGTTTTCGACGGCGCTTTCATAGGACTGATGATTGGCTTTGAGCTTTTCAAAAGTATGCCTGCGCCGCTCATTGTGTTCTTGGTTGTTTTTTTCGCGTTTCATCTGTTGCCCGTCTGGATTTGGATTTCAAATATCGTCACCGCGGGACGCAGACAAAAAAACATAGAGTATATTTTTACCGACCGTCGGATAATCATTAAAAGCGGTTTAATCGGTATAGACGTCAACAACATCTTTTACGCCGACATACAAAGCGTAAACCTGAAAGTCGGACTTGTCGACAAGCTGCTGCACGTCGGAGACATCTATATTTCAGGTTCCGCGCAGGCACAGGTGCTTTGGGATATAGAAAACCCTTACGAGGTCACTTCAAGGCTGCAAAAAATCGTCAACGACATAAAAACCGACATTTATTTCCCCAACGCACTGCGTCCCGACACAAACAGCGGCTTTGATACGCAATACAAGCCCGACAAATAAAATTGTCCGTATACCCTATCTTTCTTTAATTAGCGCAAAAAAAAACGAACAAACCATTTGAATAAAATTTAAAATAAAACGTGACCTGACGTTGGCAGGTCACGTTTTATTACCCGAGATTGTTCGCGAGGTTTGTCATTGCTGCCCGAAAAGGATACAATAACATCAAAAAAAACCCAAAAAATCGCGAATAGCTTTTGATAAAAGAAAAACAGATTAAAAGCAAATAAGACAGCTTTCGCTGTCTTATTTGCAAAATCCGTCGTGTTTCGGCGTGGAGCTACTGGCCGGATTCGAACCGGCGACCTGCTGATTACGAATCAGCTGCTCTACCGACTGAGCCACAGTAGCGTTTGCGAGACGTTTGCACGACGCTTATATATTCTATCAAATTTTGATTGGGTTGAAAAGGATTTTGACGCACTTTCTGAAATTTTTTTTGTTTCCTTTCAATTCACCTTTTCATATCGGCAAGCTGCCGCTGTTTGTCTCTTTCCGCATCCTTTTCGGCAATAGCCTTTTTCTTGTCGTAAAGCTGCTTGCCCTTTACTAGACCTATTTCCACCTTTACAAGCGAACCGTTAAGGTACATTTTAAGGGGCACAAGCGAAAAGCCCTTTTCCTTAACCTTGCCTAACAGCCGCATAATTTCCTGCCTGTGCATAAGCAGCCTTCTGTCGCGGCGGCTGTCCACATTGGAAAAGCTGCCCTTGTCGTAATTTTTTATATATGCGGAAACAAGCACTAGCTGTCCGCCGCGTATAACGGCATAGCTGTCCTTTAAGTTTACTTCTCCCGCTCTCACAGACTTGACCTCGCAGCCTACAAGGTTGATTCCCGCTTCAAAGCTGTCGATGACGAAATAGTCGTGAAAAGCCTTTTTGTTAGTTGCAACGATTTTCATTTAAGAACTTTCCTTTTTCAATAAAAAAACGGCAGAAACCAAGCTCTGCCGTCAGGTACGTTGTCAAACCAGCAATTCCACAACAAACCAAGCTATACTCAAAACGGCTATCACTATGCCGCAAATCATGGTCCACAGCTTGAGTCTGCTTTCCTTTCTCTTGGACTTGTTTTTGCCGTAAAAGCTGTCCTGCGTTTCGGTCTGACCGCTGATTGCTCCAAGACCGTCCTCCTCGCCGTGCTGACGCATGACGAAAACTATTATACAGACGGCGCAGATAAGCATCAACGCCATCAATGTTATTCTGATGCCCAAAATAAGTCCGGCAGAAGCCGCCAACAAGGTTGAAATCATCTTGACCTCCAATACAATGCTTTGGCAGTATAGCACAAAGCCAAAAATTTTGCAAGTAATTTTCCGCAATAATTGAATATGCGGCTTACTTTTCAAGCAGAGTTCTGCCGCTCATCTGTTCGGGCTTTTCTATGCCCGCCACTTCAAGCAGCGTCGGCGCTATGTCGCACAGACTTCCGTCCCTTCTCAAATGTCTGTCCTTGTAGGCAACTCCGACAAGCACGAAGGGCACCCGATTGGTCGTGTGCGCCGTATGCGGCTTGCCTTCCGCGTCCCTCATCATTTCGGCATTGCCGTGGTCGGCTGTCACCAGCAGCACCCCTCCGCGCGCGAGAATATACTCGGTAAGTTTGCGAAGACACTCGTCCACAACCCTGACAGCTTTCTCCGCCGCCTCGATATTGCCCGTGTGCCCCACCATATCGCAGTTCGCGAAGTTCAATATCATCACGTCGTAATCGTTTTTTTCAAGCTCGTTTAAGGCTCTGTCGCAAACGACAAACGCGCTCATCTCAGGCTGCAAATCGTAGGTTGCCACTTTGGGAGAGTCGATAAGCACTCTTTTTTCTCCCTCGTCGGGCTCCTCCACTCCTCCGTTGAAGAAAAACGTCACGTGGGCGTATTTTTCCGTTTCGGCAATGCGCAGTTGTTTTCTGCCGTTTTGAGCAAGCACCTGCCCCAAAGTCTGCGGCAGCTCGAGAGGATTGAAAGCGACGCGGACGTTTTTGAACGCTTCGTCGTAGCGCGTCATTGTCACCCAGGTCACTTTTCTCGCTTTTCCTTTGAGAGAAAAGGCGTTGAAGCCCTCTTCGGTAAAAGCTCTCGTCAATTCTCTCGGTCTGTCCGAGCGATAATTGAAGAATATAACCACGTCGCCGTCCTCGATTGCGGCAACGGGCTTGTCGTTTTCGGTTATTACCGTCGGAAGCACAAATTCATCGCAAACGCCTTTGCCGTAACTGGCTTCAAGCGCCGCCTCCGCATCGGTTGCGCGTTCCCCCTTGGACAAAACAAGCATATCGTAGGCTTTTTCAATCCTTTCCCAACGGTTGTCCCTGTCCATTGCGTAAAAACGTCCGCACACGGTAGCTATTTTCCCGATGCCGATTTCCTTCATTTTGCGCTTCAAAGCACGGACAAACCCCAATCCGCTGTCGGGAGGCGTGTCCCTGCCGTCCATATAGCAATGGACATACACCTGCGGCACGCCTTTGCGCTTCGCAAGCTCCAACAGCGCGTAAATATGCGACATGTGGCTGTGCACGCCGCCGTCGCTCACAAGTCCCATTATATGCAGCCTGCTCCCCGTTGATTTTGCCTTTTCGCAGGCGCTTACCAGCTCCGTATTTTCAAAAAAGCTTCCGTCGTTTATGGAATTGTTTATTCTCGGCAAATCCTGAAAAACAACCCTGCCCGCGCCGATATTGAGATGTCCGACCTCGCTGTTTCCCATTTGTCCGCGCGGCAGCCCGACGTCGGCGCCGCTCGCCGACAGCGTGCAGAAAGGATATTGCTTGGTCAGAAAGTCGAAAAACGGAGCGTTGCCGGCAATCGCGTTTCCTTCCGTTTTTTCCGACATGCCGAAACCGTCGAGTATAACTAATGCTATCGTTTTTTTCCGTGTCATATTTTTCTTTCCGTATTGTCGTAAGCTTTGATAATCGAAATGAATTTTTCGGCGTCAAGACTTGCTCCGCCGATCAGACCGCCGTCCACACCCTTCATGGACAACAGCGAGAAGGCGTTTTTTTCATTCATGCTTCCGCCGTAAAGTATATATGCGCTTTCCGCCGTCGCGGCATCGAAAATTCCGCCCAGCACGCCGCGCAGGCAGGCTATCGCGTCGCGCGCCTGCTCGGCGGACGCTGTTTTTCCCGTACCGATTGCCCAGACAGGCTCGTATGCAACGGAAACTGCGCCCATCATATCCGCGTCTACATATTTCAAACCTTCACGCAGCTGCTTTTCCAGCACTTTTTCGGTCAGTCCGCTCTCCCGCTGTTCGAGAGTTTCTCCGACGCACATAACAACCTTCAAGCCCTCTTTAAGCGCGGCGGCAGTTCTTTTTGCCACCGTTTCGTCCGTTTCTCCGAAAAGAGCGCGGCGCTCGCTGTGCCCCGTCAGCACATACTCCGCGCCCGCCTCGCGCAGCATCTGCGCCGAAATTTCTCCCGTAAACGCGCCGCTGTTTTCCCAATGAACATTTTGCGCGCCTACCGCCGCAAAGGAATTTTCGCACAGCCTTGCGCAAAGGGAAAGGTCGGTGTAAGGCACGAAAATAATTACCCTGTTGCCGCAGTCCGAGCCGTTTTTGAGCAGCTCGCGGCAAAAAGCCTCCGCCTGCTCCGCAGTTTTGTTCATTTTCCAGTTTCCGGCAATAATCTTGTTTTTCATATTCAATCCTTTTTGTCGTCGAGACAGGCTACTCCGGGCAAGGTCTTGCCCTCCAAAAATTCAAGGCTTGCGCCGCCGCCCGTGCTCACGTGCGTAATTCTGTCTTTGAGTCCCGACAAGGAAACGGCAGACACGCTGTCCCCGCCGCCCACTATGCTTGTTGCGCCGCTTTCCGCAACTGCGCGCGCAACGGCAAACGTCCCCGCAGCATAGTCGGGGTTTTCAAAAACGCCCATAGGACCGTTCCAAACCACGGTTTTTGCGCCGGACAAAGCCTTTGCAAACAATTCCGCTGTTTTCGGACCTATGTCCACTCCCATCATATCGTCGGGGATGTCGCTGCTGACGAAATGCTCGCCCTTGTCCGTGGAATAAGCTACCACATGGTCGACAGGCAGAAGAAGCTTCACTCCCTTTTGCCGTGCTTTTTCCGACAGCTTTGCCGCAAGAGGCACCTGACCATCCTCGCAGAGCGATTTGCCCGTATTTACCCCCTCGGATTTCAAAAAGGTGTAAGCCATGCCTCCTCCTACAAGCAACGCGTCCACCTTGTCAATAAGATTTTCAATCACGCCTATTTTGTCCGAAACTTTGGCTCCGCCGAGTATGGCGACAAAGGGGTGTTCGGGATTTTCGAGCGCTCTGCCGAGAAATTCAAGCTCCTTTTCCATGAGAAAACCGCTTACCGAATCCTTGACAAATGCCGCGACTCCCGCAGTCGAGGCATGGGCGCGGTGCGCCGTGCCGAAAGCGTCGTTTACGTATACGTCCGCAAAAGAAGCAAGACGCTTGCAAAATCCGGTTTCGTTGGCTTCCTCCTCTTTTTTAAAACGCAGGTTTTCCATGAGCAGCACGTCGCCGTCCTTCATCTCCGCAACTTTCCGCTCGGTGTCCTCTCCCGCGACGTCAGTCGCAAAAACCACCTTTCGCCCGAGAAGCTCTTGCAGTCTCACGGCAACCGGCGCAAGCGAAAATTCTTTCCTGAACTCTCCCTTGGGGCGTCCGAGATGCGAACAGAGTATGACCTTAGCTCCGTTTTTCGACAGATATTCGATTGTGGGCAGGGCGGCGGTGATTCTTGTGTCGTCGCTCACCTTTCCGTTTTTGTCCAAAGGTACGTTGAAATCTACACGCACGAGACATCTTTTGCCTTTTAACGCTATGTCGGTTATGCTTTTTTTCATTTTTTCACTCCTTGACGCTTTGCGCTATATATACGAGATGGTCGGCTACTCTCTCTATGTTGCCGATAAGATTTACGTAAAGACTGCTGCTTTCAGACTTGCAGTTTCCGCCTTTGAGTCTGTCCAAGTGGTTTTGTTGAAGTTGAAGCTTGAATTTGTCCGTCTTTGACTCGGTATCCTCGATTTTCGCCAAAAGACGCGTCGTGCGGTTGGCAAAGGTATAATCCACGTCCTTGAAAAGCTCGTCCACAAGCGAATACATTTCCTTAATTTCGTTCAGTCCCTCCGAGGAAAAGTAGAGCTCGTTTGCAACCGCCACCCTCAGATAGCGCATGATATTGTTGGAAAAATCCGCCACGCGCATAATGTCGCTCAGCACCTTGTAAAGCGAAGACACCGTCAGCTCGTCGTTGTGCGACATATCCTCCTCGGACAGCCTTATCAGATAATCGGTGACTTTCCCCGAAAGAAAATTAATTTCTCTCAAATCCTTTCTTACGGGCTCCTCGTCCTCCGTTCTGTTTATAAAGTTATCCATAGCCTTGTCGAGAGCGCGCTGCGCCACTTCAAGCATATAGCTCATTTCCTTTATCAGCTGCGCAAGAGCTATTGCAGGCGTTTGGAGTATGCGCTCGTCTATGTATTTTACCGAAAATTCATCAGGACTCTTCTTTTCGCGTATGACAAACTGAGAAAGCTTGACAAGCGACCTCGAAAAAGGTATAAGCAACGCCGTAGTAAAGACGTTGAACAAGGTATGGAACATGGCAATCTGCTGCTGCGGATTGGGTATCCAGCTGTCTATGACGACCGCTTTGAAATCAGCCCAGCAAAGACAAATGACGATGAACACCGCCGAGCCGATAAAATTGAACATAAAGTGTATAAACGCCGCGCGCTTGGCGTTGGCGTTGGTTCCTATGGAAGAAAGTATGGAGGTCATGCACGTACCGACGTTTGTGCCCATGATTACGAACAAAATGCCGTTGCCGCTGCCTCCGACAAGTATCCCGTTGCCCACCATGCCGATAAGTATTGCGGTCACCGCCGCCGAGCTTTGGATTACCGCGGTGAGAGCCACGCCGATTAAGGCAAGAAGAATGGGATTGGTCAACCTTTCGAGCAAATCGACGATGACGGGCTCCTTTGCAAGCTCCGACATGGAGTCGGACATAAGCGCAAGCCCCACAAAAGTTATGCCGAGTCCCGCCAGCATAAAGCCCACGTTTTTTGCCGTGTCGCTCTTGGCAAACATCTGCACCATGACTCCCACAAAGGCAAACAACGTGAAAATCGCCGTAACGGAAAAGGATTGAAGCGCAAGGATTTGCGCCGTGACTGTCGTGCCTATGTTGGCGCCCATGATTATGGACGTCGCCTGAAAAAGCGTCATCACTCCCGCGTTGACAAATCCGACCACCATAACGGTGGTTGCCGAGGAGCTTTGCACAAGTGCGGTGACGGCGCAGCCCACGCCCACGCCCGCAAACCGATTGTCGCTCATCTTGGAAAAAAGCTTGCGCAAGCCCTTGTCCGCCGCCCTTTCCATACCTCCGGACATCATTTTCATGCCCACGAGCAAAGTTCCGATACCGGCGAGAAAGCCTATCGCAACCTCAACGTACTCCCAAACGCCCATTTATCCTCCGTGCGTCAATCGATTTTTCGGAAAGCGCGCAAACAGCCCCGAAACAAGTCAACCGAAAAAACATGAATATTTTTCACCTGTAATATAATAGCTTTTTTCACGCTTTCTGTCAATCGAAAACAACGCGATGGCGGCAAGGCGCAAAACAAATTTCGTATTCAGCAGGACGCGTCAAAAGAGAGAAACTCATCAACAAGCCGCAGCGTTTCCTCCGCCGTGCGCGCGCTTTGAAGCAAAGGCATTGCCTTGCGCGAGCCTTTTATGCCTTTGAGATAACAACAGATATGTTTCTTCATTTCGTTTACGCACAGCCTTTCGGGCATAAACGAAAGCAAAATTTCAAAATGCTTTTTTATCGCGGACATGAGGTCGAAGGAAAAATCGTTGCCTGAAATTTCGGCAAACACATAGGGCTTGCCCATCGCGCCGCGCCCTACCGAAACTCCGAAGCAGCCCGTCATTTCTTTGACGTTTAGATAATCCTCGCGCGACGCAATGTCTCCGTTGGCGAATACGGGTATTTTAACCGCCGACACAACGTCTTTGATTACGCCCCAATCGGCGCGTCCCGAAAACATCTCGTCGGAAGTTCTGCCGTGCACGGTTATCGCGTCCGCGCCCGCTCCCTCGCACATTTTCGCAAACTCGACCGCCGTGTTTTCGTTGCCTAAGCCCTTGCGGAATTTGACGGTAACAAGCTTGTCCGTGCTTTTTTTTACCGCAAGTATGATTTTCTCGGCGCGCTTTACGTCCGCCATGAGCGCGCAGCCCTCGCCGTTGCCTACAATCTTTTTCTGCGGACAGCCCATGTTTATGTCGATGATTTCAAATCTGTCGAAGCATTTTTTTTCCAACGCCGCGACAAACGCGTCAGGCTCCCCTCCGAAAAGCTGAGCGGCTACGACGCCCTTTTCGGCAGCGTACAGCAGGTCGCGCGAAACATGGTTGTTCATCGCAAGCCCCTTTGCCGAAACCATTTCGGTAACGGTAAGCCCGCAGCCGAAGTCCTTTGCCAGCGTCCTGAATCCTGCGTCCGTGTACCCCGCAAGCGGGCTTAAAACCATGTCGTTGGGCAGTATTTTTGCAATCCCTTTTTCAGTCATTTTCCGTGCGCGTCCTTACCTCTGCCTGCACGGCTTTTTCGACGAATTTTTCGGTAAATTTGTTAAGCGCGGCTTCCGGCTCTATATCCGCAAGACGCAGCAGGTTTACCAAATTGAAAAGCGCTTCTCCCGCAAGGTTTTCGGCGTCCTTGCCCTCAAAACAGACGTCCGCGGTTTCCCTCAGCTTTTTTAAGGCTTCTTCAAACGCCGAATTTCGTTCGGAACTTATCAGCCCTCCCTTAGCGGCGCGTTTGACGACCTTGTAAGCGCGCAGCAAAGACGGCATACCCTTGGGCACCTCTTTGAGATTCTGCGCCACAGAGGTTATGCTTTTTTCGCGCAGCTTGTTTTTCTCCCAATTTTTAAGCGCTTCCTCGCTGCTTCGAGCCTTGTCCTCGCCGAAAATGTGCGTATGTCTTGTTATCAGCTTTTTGCACAGCGCGTCATATACGTCTGAAAAATCGAATTCGCCTTCTTCCTTTGCAATGGTCATGTGAAACACTGCCTGCAAAAGAACATCCCCCGTTTCTTCTATGATTTTGTCCTTGTCGCCTTGGTCTATGGCGTCTACAAGCTCGTAGGCCTCCTCTATCAGGTTGGAGCGTATGCTTTCGTGAGTTTGCGCCTTGTCCCACGGACAGCCGTTTTCACCGCGCAACGCCGACAAAATTTCAATCACGTCGTTGTAGGAAAAGCTCTTTTTTTCAAGAAAGACGGGCTGCTTTATGTAAATCCACCGCGTCGCTTCGGAGGCTTGCCCGACGGAAATTTTCCGCCCGCCGTCGTCGAATACGTTTGCGGCTTTGCCGAACAGCTTGTCCGCGACTTCCGCCAGCCTGTCGTCAAAGGGCGGCGTGATTTTCAGGTCGAAGCCTGAATATCTGTCGGGACTTTCGCAAAAGTCCGCGCAAGGAACCGTTAAAAAAACTGCATTTTCTTCAATTTTCATTTGTTCTCCCGGTAAGCCGCGCCTTTATCCTGCCGTAAACCTTGTTCACGCTTCCGAAAACTTTAAGCAGCACAATCATCGCGGCGTATACTGTGCCGCCCGCAAGAATGGCTGTCACCGTGCCCAAAGTCGTGTTGACAAAGTCCGACGCGAAAACCGAAAACAGCAGCAGCGTCACCGTCATCGCAAGCGTACACGCAAGCGGCTTGAAAAATGTCTGCATCACGTCGATTTTGACGTTTTGTCTGCGCGTGATAAATCTCAGTCCCAGAGCGGCACTTAAAAGATAACATATTGTCGTGGAAATTGCAAACGCATAAATGTTAATTTGTTCTAAGGGCATCAAAATTAAATTCAGCGCGATTTTGACGATACAGGAAATTCCGAGAAACATGAGAGGATAATAGATTTTTCCCGTACCCTGCATTATCGACGTGCACGTGCCTGACAGCGCCAGAAACAATATGCTCGCCGAAGAAAGAGCCAGCAGACTGCCCGCAAGCCGCAAATCCGTTTCCGGAAGAGAAGAATAAAGCAGCCGCACAATCTGCCTGCTTAGACAGGCGAAACCCAGCACGCACGGAAGAGCGATTACGTTTGTAAGTTTAAGAGCCGAATTTATGTTTGCGTCCATAAGCGGTTTGTTTCCCGACACGTGCGCTCTGCTGATTGCGGGCAGGACCGCCGCAGCGACTCCTCCGACAAGCACCACGGGCATACCGAGGAGAGAGTGAACGGGACCGCTCCATATTCCGTAAAGAGTGGTCGCGTCGCCCGCTTTGACGAGATTGAGCACCAGCGCGCTGTCGATAAGCTGAGAAACGGGCATTATAAGTCCGCCGAGAGTCAGAGGAAGGGCAATGGACGTCAACTCCTTCATCAGGGATTTGTAATCCGAGGGCTGCTCCGCAGTTTTTTTCAGAGGAAGCGCCCTTTTTTCTTTCCTCGCGTCGAAAAAATAAATAACGGCGAAAACAGCCAGAGCTACTCCCTCCGACAAAGTTATGGCAAAAACAGCGCCTCCCACCGCCTTTTCTATGTCGGGCATGAAAAGATACGCGAGGTAAAGCCCCGCAGCAAGCTTTATTACCTGTTCGCAAATCTGCGACAGCGCGGTGGGCGCCATGTTCATTTTGCCCTGAAAATATCCCTTGAACGCGCTTACAAGACACACAAGCAGTACGGAAGGGCTTATCAGTCTGTAAAGAACTCCCAGATTGGCGTTGCCCTGAATTTTGGCAATCAGGTCTCCTCCCAACAAAAGCATAAGAGAGTTGAGCACCCCGAGTATGAAAAGAATAATCAGCGCGCTCGTAAAAACGCGCTTTGCTTCAATTGTTTTTTCCTGCTCCATGCGGGCGGCGACCATTTTGCTTACCGCCATGGAAAAACCGACTCCGCTTAAAGTCAGCACCAGAGAATACATCGGAAATACAAGCTGATAAAGCCCCATTCCGTAGCTGCCCAGCATATTGGTAAGCGGTATGCGGTACACCGCGCCCAGAATTTTGGCGATAAAACCGCCTGCGGAAAGCACCACCGCACCCAGCAGAAAACTGTTTCTTCTTGTCCCCTTTTTCATAAGATTAGTATATGTAGTTTTTTGCGGTATTTGCACGAAAAAAACGCGGATTGACAAAAATCAAAAAACCTCTTCCCCGACGGGGAAGAGGTTTTGTCAATATATTGAGAGAGCTCGTCTTTAGTTGTCAAAAAATTCTCCCGCAATATATGTACCGACTTTAATTATTGACTATTTTAAAACAAATCAAACCCTTCGGGAAACCTACGCGGGCGCGAAAG